>OCTW011469405.1_pt1 | contig 26941 bp, 23 predicted proteins | sample 1539671 | NCBI WGS metagenome assembly OCTW01 (sample SAMN02144230, study PRJEB22623) | gut metagenome | biome: sheep rumen | host: Ovis aries | place: New Zealand | reverse complement strand
TTAATATTAATATTTAATTTGCTAATTATATCTAATATTTCTTTATTAGCATAATTATCAATAATAATTAATTCACTATTAGTATTATTAAATATATCAAGAATAAAAGAATAAGCATCATATATATCACCTCTAAGAAAGATTCTATCTATCTTTCTTAGTTCGTTTACTTTAGTTTCTAATCTAGATAATCTAAAATCATAATCTAAAAGTAAGTTTTCCTGTTTCATAACAAGATTATTAATATAATTCTGATCAATTTTATTATTATTTATTAAATAGTCCTTCATTCCTTTGAATATTCTGATTAATGCTTTACTTTGCTCGACAGCTTTTTCTCCTTTTAATACAGTCATAAGCATATATATACCTTGCTCAGTAAAAGCATAAGGCAATTTTCTCCTTCCTCCATGTCCTCGAGTATTTTTTGATATGGAATTTTTCCATATCAAGTTATTATATTCTTGATGAGTAAGTTGAAACATAAAATCTTCCTCAAATCTCTCGATATTGTTCTTCACTTGTTTGTTAAAGTCACCTGTTGTATACCCATATATTTCTGCTAAATCACTATCAAGCATTATTTTTATTCCTCTAATGACATATATTTTATCCTTAATTTCTTTTTCGTTGACGATTGCAATTGAATACATATTTTTCCCCCTATACTTTATATTCCCGATAAAAATAATAATTCCCCTGTTTTTTATAAAAAAATACAATATTTATTGTTGATAAAAAATTAAACTTGTATTAAACAAAATAATAATGTATAATCATATTGAATGAGGGAGTAGTTAGCATAGAAATATGCAACGAAGTCAACATACTGATATTTTATATCTGGCTTTGTTTTAAATAATGAGACTTATTTGCCTACGGGCAAATTAGGTCTCATTTTTTTATGGCTAACTCATTTATAAATAATATAAGGAGGATTTATGAATAGATTAATTGAACTTAAAAATGTTCGAAAAAGTTATGTGGTTGGAGACCAAAAATATAATGCATTAGATGGTATTAATTTAAGCATTGATCAAGGTGAGTTTGTGGTTATACTTGGACCTTCTGGTGCAGGAAAATCAACATTACTTAATTTACTTGGAGGTATGGATAAACCAACATCTGGAGAAATATATATTGGCGAAAATAATATTGCTAAATATAGTGAAAAGGAATTAACTAGATATAGAGCAAATGATGTAGGTTTTATATTTCAATTCTATAACATTATGCCTACATTAACAGTAGAAGAAAATGTTAATTTAATTAAGGATGTTACTAATACTTCTAAAGACTCTAAAGAAGTATTAAAAAGTGTAGGATTACTTAGACATGCAAATAAATTTCCACAAGAATTATCAGGAGGAGAGCAACAAAGAGTAAGTATTGCAAGAGCAATAATGAAGAATCCTAAAATACTATTATGTGATGAACCTACAGGAGCACTAGATTCTAAAACAGGAGTAGAAGTATTAAAATTATTAAAGAAACAAAGTGATGAAGATACTACTGTTATTATAGTTACTCATAATTCATTATTTGCAGAAATAGCAGATAAAGTAATATATATAAAAAATGGTTTAATTGATAAAGTAGATATCAATAAAAAGCCAAAAGATATAGATGAGGTTAAGTGGTAATATGTTAAAAAGAAAGATGCTTCGTGACATTAAGAAAAATTTATCACAGTTCATCACTATATTCTTAATGGTTATGATAGGAATAATGGTTTATACAACTATGCTTTCTTATTCTGGTGCTATGCAAAAAACAGGGGATACTTATTATAAGAAATATAATCTTTTTGATTTAGAAACTTTTGGGGAAAACTTTACTAAAGATGATTTAGATAATATTAAAAAAATAGATAATGTTAAAGATGCTGATAGAAAATTAACTGTTAGAGGTACAAATAAGGATAATTCTGTTGAAATAAATTTTATTGAATCAAATAAGATATCTAAATTTTATATAATTAAGGGAGAAAAATTTGATGTTAATAAAAAAGGTGTATGGATAGATAGTGATTATGCTAAAAATAATAATATTAAATTAGGAGATACTATTAAGATTAAATATGAATCATTAGAATTAAATGAAAAAGTATTAGGATTAATTAATACTCCTGATCATGTATATTCTCTAAAAGATTCATCTGCATTAATGCCAGATAAAAAGACATTTGGATATGTATATTTATCTGTTAATGAAATAACTGAAGATTATATTAAGTCTTTAGTTATGAAAGAAACTGGTATAAAAGATGAAGAATCATTTAATTATGTAATACCTAATTTTAATTATAAAGATTATTATGTTTTTAATGAAATAATGATAGATTTAGACAAAACAGATTCTAAAGTAGTTAATAAAACTATTAATAATATAGAGGATAAAGTAGAAAATGTATTAGCAGTTACTAAAAGAGAAGATAATTCTTCAGTTGCTTTTTATCAAGGAGAAATAAATGAAGGACAAGATTATGTAGGTATATTTTCTGGATTATTTATATTTATAGCTTTACTATCTGTTATTACTACAATGACTAGGGTAGTTAAAAAGCAAAGAATCCAAATTGGTACTTTAAAGGCATTAGGATTTAATGATTTTAAAATATTAATGCATTATATTGGATATGGTTTCTGGATTACTTTAACAGGTATTATAGCAGGTATTTTAATAGGTCATTATGGATTAACTAATGTTGTATTAAATATGCAAATGAGTTACTTTCAAATGCCATTCCTAGAATCATTTATTGATTCAAGTACATTTATTGTTTCAGGAGTATTATTAGTATTAGTTTCTGTTATTACATTCTTAACAGGAAGAAATATATTAAAGAAAAATGCTGCAGAAACATTAAGAAATGAAATACCTCAAGTTAAAAGTAAAACTATTAATATTACTAGAAAAAATATATTTAATAAATTTAGTTTTTCTACTAAATGGAATATAAGAGATATATTAAGAAATAAAGCTAGAACATTTATGGGTATAGTAGGTATAACAGGATGTTCACTTTTAATAGTAGTATCTATGGGTATGTTAGATTCATTTGATAATTTTATAGATATGCAGTTTACAAAATTATATAATTTTGATTACAAACTAACATTAAGTCAAAATATTACAGATAATGAGTATGATGAATTAATAAAAAAATATGATAAATCATCATCATCATTAGGAATTGAAATCAAAAATGGTGATGAAAGAATTACAACAAGTGTAAATGTAATAGATTCAGGTAATTATTTAAGATATATTAATGAAAAAGATGAGTTTATAAAAATAGATTCAGATAAAGGAGTATATTTAACAAGATTATTAGCAGAAAAAAATAATATAAAGCTTGGTGATAAAATAAAATGGCATATACTTGGTAGTAACAAAATATATGAATCTAAAGTAGTAGGATTAAATAAAGATCCACAAGTACAAAATATGACTATGACTAGAGAATATTATGAATCTTTAGGATTAACATATAAAGCAGATTATTTATATACTAGTGAGGATCTATCTAAAACAGATAGTATAAATGGGGTAGAATATATACAAGGAAATGAATCTTTAAAAGAAAACTTAGATGATATGATGTCTATGGTTACTGATTTAATAGTATTAATTGTATTTTTGGCTGTAATACTAGGATCAGTTATTATATACAATATGGGAGTATTATCTTATGGAGAAAAAGAATATCAGTTTGCCACTTTAAAAGTATTAGGTTTTGATAATAAGAAAATTAAAAGGGTATTTATTAAACAAAATATATGGATATCTATAGTATCTGCTATTTTAGGTATGCCATGTGGCTATTTTATAACTGATTATGTATTTACAATGGTAGCAGATAGAGACTATGATTTTGGAGCAACTATAACAATTAAAACTTATATAATTAGTTTTGTAGTAACTGTACTATGTTCATATCTAGTATCATTATTCTTAGCTAGAAAAATTAAAAAAATAGATATGGTTACAAGTCTAAAGGGAAATGAATAATATTAAAAAAGAAATTAGAGAAGACCTAGAAGAACATAATATATGTCATGCTATTTTAGAAACAGAAGGTGAAATATGTGATGATAAAGAATGCCATGTACATCTAAAAAATAATGAACATCATCGTCACCATCATCATAGTACTGTGAAGAAGATAAAAAAGTATAACAACAAATAAAGAGCAATGTTTAATATGGACTATCCAGACTTTCACATAATAGATGATACATGTATAATCAATGAAACAATAGACACTAAAAACGAATAATAGGATTATTTCCTATTATTTTTATATTGAATTTTTTTGAAATTTTTTTTCAATTATTTTTTGAAAAAGATCTGGACGCAGGTCAATTTTATGCTATAATTATAGTAGACGCAGGTCAACTTGGAGGGATATTATGATAAGATTAGCAACAGTATTTAGTGGTATAGGGGCAATTGAACAAGCACTTGAAAGAATGAATATTCCTTATGATTTAGAATTTGCTTGTGATAATGGCGATGTTGAAATTAGTGTTGACTATGAAAAAGAATTAAAAAAAATAAAGAAAATGGATTCTCCAGAAAAAAAACGAGATTATGTTGAAAAAATGTATGAGAAGTTATCTAAAAAACATAATTTTGTGAGGGATGCTTATTTGGCTAATTATAATGTTAAAGATAATATGTTTTTTAATGATGTCAAATTGTTAGATGGGACAGATTTTAAAAAGAAAATAGATATATTTGTAGGCGGATCACCTTGTCAAAGCTTTTCAATTGCTGGTGCGCGAGGTGGATTTGAAGATGCAAGAGGAACATTATTTTATGAGTATGCTAGATTGGTAAAGGAAATTAAGCCTAGAATGTTTATATATGAAAATGTCTATGGAGTTCTAACACATGATAAGGGAAACACATGGAAAGTAATGCAAAATATATTTGATGAACTAGGATACTATTATAAATGGTCAATATTAAATGCAAAAGATTTTGGTATACCGCAAGGCAGAAGAAGACTATATGTTGTTGGTTTTAAAAATAAAAAAGATTATGATAGTTTTCGTTTTCCTAGACCAAGAAAATTAAAGTATACAATGCAAGATTTTCTAGTTGAAAATGCAAAAGAAGGCAATCTAATAAATCTTGATGGGAAATTGGTTATTACCGAAAAAGTTGGCGAAAAGCCTAACGAAAAATACTTTTTGTCTGAAAAATTAAAGAAATATGTATTGTCTCCTGGGACAAAAAATTTTATGCATCATAATGCCGAAATCGATCTTCCAATTGCTAGGGCTCTATTATCTACACAAGGCAACAGCCATAGGGCGAGTGTAAATAATTATGTTACAACAGATGGAAGAATTAGGGCACTAACAGTAAGGGAGACATACAGATTGATGGGATTCCCAGATACATTTAAGATTGTGGTTTCAAAGGCGCAAGCATTAAAACAGAGCGGCAATTCCATTGTAGTTGATGTATTAATTGCAATATTAAATAATGTGAAATTTATAGGTGGTAATAATGGAAAGAATTAAACATGAAAAATATAAATATAAAACAGTCAGTTTGTTCGCAGGAATAGGAGGATTCGATTTGGCATTTTCCAATGCGGGATTTAATATTATTTGGGCTAATGACTTTGATAAATACTGTGCTCAGACGTATAAAGCAAATATAGGGAATCATATTGTGCTGGGAGATATAAATGATAATTTAGACAAAATACCAGAACATGATATTTTGGTCGGTGGTTTTCCTTGCCAACCATTTTCAACTTTGGGGAAACTAAAAGGTTTCGATGATGAAAGAGGAACATTATTTTTCACCATAAAAGAAATACTTAAAAAGTATGACACAAAAGTGGCGGTCCTAGAAAATGTAAAAAACTTATTAAATCATGATAATGGCAAGACTTTTAAAAGAATAAAAAAAGATTTAGAGGAATTAGGATATAAAGTATATTACAAGGTGCTAAATTCTGCTGATTATGGTATACCTCAAAGAAGAAATAGAGCAGTTATAGTAGCTTTTAATAGAAAATATTTTAAAAAAACTTCTGGGTTTAAATATCCAGATCCAATAAAGCTTGAGTTGAAAGCACAGGATTTGCTTGATGACGATGTAGATGAAAGATACTTTATAAGTACTAATATGATTGGAACTATTTTAGGTAAAGGAACAAAAGGCTATATAGTAAAGCCAACTATAGATCAACCTATCTGCAAAACATTAACAGCCACTATGCATAAAATGCATAGAGCAAGTCAAGATAATTATTTTACGGATATAAAAAATCACGATAAATATTGTGATAGCAGAAGAACAAATATTAGAAAACTTACTCCAAACGAATGCAGAAAGTTACAAGGATTTCCAAGTGATTGGAAACAAGTTGTTTCTGACACACAAGCATATAAGCAATTTGGTAATGCTGTCACTGTAGATGTGATTTATAACGTAGCTAAAAATATTTTTGAATATATAGAAGAAAATGGAGAGGGTATGTGGACTGATGAATAAGATTATTAACGAAAATTCAATTCTAGTTACTTATTTTGAAAATAATAAGATTTATTTATCATCAGATGATCTTTATGGATTCGTATCTTCAGATATTATCAAAATTGGTAATTTCTCAATTGAGAAACCTAAAGATATTTCATTTTCTAAAATAGGCTTAAATGCAAAGATTAGATTAGAAGTTATTGAAAAAAGTTTGTTTATTAATTGTTATGCTGTTAAAGGTGAAAAAGAATATATAGTTTCTAATCATGATAATATTTACTGTGATTATATTATAATAGATAATAAATTTTATTATATAAATCTAGATGTAAGTTCTTTGAATGAATTAATAGAAAAATGTAGTGCTAAAATAGGCGAATCTATTAATTATGAAGAATATATTTATTTATCTAAAGAATTAAGAAAAAACAAAATAGAATTTGAAGATAATATTATTGATAGATTGGATGAACTAACATCAAGTAAATCAAATCAATTTTTAAATAATTTAAATGCAAATTTATTTGAATATCAAAAATCTGGATTTAATTGGTTAAAGTTTATGGTTACTAATAATTGTGGATGTGTTCTTGCTGATGAAATGGGACTAGGAAAAACCATTCAAATAATAGCACTACTGGGATATATTCACGAAAAAAAGCAAGAATCACATTTCTTAGTTGTAGCTCCAGTTTCATTATTGGAAAATTGGAGGAGAGAAATAGAAAAGTTCTATCCAAAATTAAAAACATATATTCATCAAGGATCTAGGCGAACTGGTTTCTATAAAAAATTACTTGAATATGATGTTGTTATCATTTCATATTCAAATGCAAATACTGATCTATCAATGATAAATATGATTAAATGGGATTTAGTTATACTTGATGAAGCACAGAATATAAAGAATCCATATGCACTTAGAACTAAAACAATCAAAAATATTAATAAGAATCTAGGTATAGCAGTTACTGGTACTCCGTTTGAAAATCATGTTACTGATATATGGTCAATATTTGATTTTATTATGCCAGGCTATCTTGGCACATTATCAAATTTTGAAAATACTTTTGAAGATAGTGTTGTTTCAGGTTATAATATAGACTCTTTAATTAGGCCACTTATGATTAGACGTAATACATCGGATGTGGCAAAAGATTTACCAGCGAGGATAGATATACCTCAACCAATATTAATGACCGAGAGTGAAGCAGCGTTATACGAAAATGAAAGAAAAGTATGTAATTTAAAGAATATTTCACTTGATATGATACAATCATTAAGAATGTTTTGTACACATCCATTGGTATATAATAAGGATATAGACATTAAGGATCCGATCCAAACTAGTACTAAATATGCGAGATTATGTGAAATTCTTGCCGAAATAATTATTAAGAGGGAAAAGGCAATAATATTTACTTCATTTAATAAGATGATTGAAATTTTTATGGAAGATCTTAAAAGACGTTTTAATGTTCCAATTAATTATATAAACGGATCAGTTAATCCAGCGAGCAGACAAGAAATTATCGATAATTTTTCTTCAATTAAAGGAAGCGCAATTTTAGTTTTAAATCCTAGGGCAGCTGGGACGGGATTAAATATTACTGCAGCAAATCATGTAATTCATTATAATTTGGAATGGAATCCTGCAGTAGAGGATCAAGCATCGGCTAGAGCATATCGAAGGGGGCAAGATAAAACTGTATTTGTATATAGATTATTTTATGCAAATACAATTGAAGAAGTCATGAATGACAGAATTCAACTTAAGAGAGATATATCATCAGCTGCAATAGTTGGAAATGATGGAACAGAAGAAGATAAAAAGGATCTTATTAGAGCTCTAAATATAACACCATATTGGAAGGAGGAGTAATATGAGAGTTAGAATTTATAAGGTATTATCAAAAAACGATACTGGGGAAACACACTCACATCAATCTGGAATTACTATTCCTGTAGATGTTGCAAGATCTGGAATTTTTCCCGAACTAGGGATAAAAGAATTGAATCCAAGAATTGAAGTTATATTCTATGATGAACAGAAAAGACCATGGAAATTTCAATATATATATTATAATGATGTGTTTTTTGGAAAAGAAAGACAAAAATCCCACAACGAGCATAGATTAACTTGTGTCACAGATTTTATTAAAGAAAACCAAATTGTATCGGGCGATTCAATTTGGTTTGAAATTGATGATAATGGTGTTAGACATATAGGGTTTGAGAGAGCCTCAAATGTATCAAATAACGATGAGGAAGTATCTATAAAACTAGGTTCCGGATGGAGATATATAAAAATATAGGAGGTAATTATGAGTAAAGAAGAATTAGAAGAAATAATATTGGAACCAGATCCAGCCAGAGTAATGGAAGGATTGAGGGACACAGGGTACGATTTTAATACCGCAATGGCAGATATTGTCGATAATTCAATAGCTGCAGGAGCAAAACTAATAAAAGTAACTGTAAATTTAAATCCAGATGGCAGCATTAATGTGTATGTTGCTGATGATGGATGCGGAATGAATTTTGAGGGACTTAAAAATGCAATGAGATATGGTTCTGTAGAAAGAGTCGATCCAAGTAGTTTGGGGAAATTTGGGTTAGGTTTGAAAACTGCTTCAACAGCATTTTGTCGTAGTCTATCATTGTTATCTAAGGGAACCGGTGATACTGAATATCATAAAGTTCAATGGGATTTGGATGAAATTTGTAGGATAAATAAATGGCAATTATTGCAACCAGAAATAAGTCAAGATGAAATAGATTTGTTAGAGGAAGTAACAAAAGGTAAAAACGGAACTTTAGTTATATGGGATAAAGTTGATAGATTGTTTTCAAAGACATACCAAGTTAAATCAGCACGAACTAAAGCCTTTGAAAAGATACTCGAAAATCTTTATCATCATTTTGCAATGGTTTATGAGCGATATCTTGATTCAGAATTTGAGGAATGTTCAACAATAAAACTATATTTGAATGATAAAAAAGTTGAACCTTGGGATCCTTTCTGTAAAAAAGAGAAAAAAACTAATTGTATTTCTTCTGAAGAAGTTTCTGTTGAATTACCAGATGGCACAAAATCGAGTTTTAAAATTGAAGCATACTTGCTTCCAAGGGTTGAAGAATTTTCAACTCCAGAAGCAAAATCAGAGGCTAGAATAAACAATGATAATGAAGGATTTTATATTTATAGGGAACATCGTTTAATATATTTTGGCGGATGGTTAGATATGTTTATAAAAGATCCTCACATATCATTGTTGCGTGTAAATTTTTCTTTTGACCATGAACTAGATGATGCTTTCAAAGTCGATATAAAAAAATCTAGAATTAGCTTAGATAATGAAATATATGATTATATCAAAATGCAATTTTTACCAGCGCCTAAACGTGAAGCAGAGAATATTTATAGAAAAGGCCAATTAGAAAAAGTAAAAGAAAATGCAGTTGGGGCACATGATGCATCAAATAATAATATTGCTGAAAAAGCTAGTTCATTAGAGGCATCTAAAATAGAAGTAAAAGATGAATCAAAAGGAACAGTAGAAATATCAAATTCACAAGGAACTTTTACTGGTAAATTAAAAATTCAAACTGCAACTAAACCAGGCCAATACAATGTTGTTCCAGTAGATAATATTGAGAGTGGATTGCTATGGGAACCTGCAATTGTTGAAAATAACCATGCGGTTCAAATTAACCAATCACATGATTATTATAAAAAAATCTATGCACCAAATATTGAAAACAACACATTAATAGTTGGAATGGATTCTTTGTTATGGTCGTTAGCAGAAGCTGAGTTATCAACATACAATGAGGAAACTCGTGAGCAATATGAAGATATGAGAATTCTCGTTTCTAGAATTCTTAAGAAACTTGTTACGGATCTCCCAGATCCAGATTTCGCTGAGCCAAATCAAAATGAGGAAAATGGTGAGTAGGAATGGAAGGTTTAATAAAAAACACTTTAGAAAATATATTTTATGTTGGTTTTGATGTCTCTAGAATCATTTCTGATTTTGAAGAATATATTATTAAACCAAAGGATTCTTATAAGGACACATTCGTTATTAGGGTAAAAATAAAAGATGATACACGAATAACTATTGAAGCAGAGCCAGATACTTATGGTAATTATTTTCTTGAAAATTTAAACTTATCTGATGCTAATAAAAGAAAGCTGTTTAATACCTATTGGAAAGAATTAGGATTTGAAAACATTACTTTAAGAATAAATGATGCGGATTATAGTCCGGAGTCATTCGAAAATGATGATAGTAAGTGGAACAAATTTTATTTAAAATACACGAATGCACCTTATTATAATATTGAAACTGAGGATAGAAATCAAAAAATAATGGATAATATTACATTAATCTGTAGTATGCTCTTATCTATCGCCGATTATTCGGTGGAGGGGTATGAAGAAGGTGAAAAAAAATATGTAACTTCCATAAAATATGAAAGAAATCCGATAAATAGAGAATTGTGTTTAAAAGCAAATGGTTACAAATGTTCTGTTTGCGGAATGGATTTTGAAAAAATGTATGGTAATATAGGCAAAAATTATATAGAAGTACATCATATCATTCCTGTCTCAGACATGGATCATTCATCATTTATTGATCCAATACATGATTTGGTACCTTTGTGTCCAAATTGTCATGCCATGATTCATAGAAGAAAGCCACCTTTCTCAGTGGAAGAATTAAGAGAAATATTAAGAAATAAGGAGTGACAAAGATGATTACAAACGAGTTACAGCGTAGGATCGCAGCAATTGAGACAAAATTAAATACTTTGGGTATTAAACAATTTTACGATCCAGAATACAATTATAGTATTAAATATAATGATTTAAAAAAGCAGGTCTTCTTTATTTCAAATGACGAAGATTTAGAACATATTGATAGTAATGTACAAAAAGAATCTTTGATTATTGATTTATCAAATGATAGTAAGTATGATTCAATAGAAGTTATAAATGAATCAAATATAGATTTGTTATTATCTATCAGTGAATTAATTGATACAAAAACCATGTCTGAGATAATAGAATATTTATTTTTCAAAAAAAATAACGAAACCTTCTTTAATATAATTAAAAATTTTGCAACAAAAAAAGAAAAAACATATATTTCAAATAACGATCTACAAAAGGATGAAAATACAAAAAACAATGAAAACATCCTTAGTATTATTAATTTAGAATTCAAAAAACAAGGTCCATTTAAAAAGAAAAAAGGAAAAAAATATTTTATTTCTGATGATAAAAAAACAGCAATATTAGCTATGGTTTCTAAGAGATATAATCGTGTATCATATAAGTATTGGTTCACTTTTCATAAGTATCAAAAAGATTTTTTAGAAGACTTTGAATCAAGCTATGTTATGCTTTATTTTGTTGATAAAGAAGCTTGTGTTATTATTGAAGCAGAAAAATTATATAGTTATCTAGACAAATTAAATAAGACTATTAAAGGAGATAATATTGGTTGGCATTTACATGTTCAAGAGAAAAATAATGTCTATCAATTAAGAATTCCGAAGCAAGGAACAGTTTCTCTAAAAGATGCTACTTTTGAGAATGATGAAGAATTAGTTGAACTTGATATTAAACCAAGCAATTCGATAAAACTTTCTCTTGATGATTATAGGGTTGTAAGAATAAAAAAGTAAGATTACTAACGTAATCTCTTTTTTATGGTATAATATTCTTAGGGTGATAATATGCGTGAATTAACTGAAAAAGTAGTAGAATTTACTAAGGAAAGAGACTGGGATCAATTTCATTTTCCAGAAAACTTAGCCAAGAGTATCGCTATTGAATCAGGGGAATTACTAGAATGTTTTCAATGGAATAACGAATATAATTTAGAAGATGTCAAAGAGGAGCTCGCAGATGTACTTAATTATTGTTTGCTGCTGGCTGATAAATTAGGAGTAGATCCTAAACAAATAGTTTTAGATAAAATGGAGAAAACAGCTAAGAAATATCCAGTTGAAAAAGCAAAAGGAAAGAGTACAAAATATGATAAGTTGTAGGAGGAAGTATGGAAGTTTCTAATCCAATAATTAAACAAATTTTTCCGGATATTAAAAGTGAACTTGATGGATTTAAAGAATCTTTAGATTATGATACTAAAGAAAGTATTTTAATAAAAAATTATCCAACTGTTTATATTCACAATTGGGAAAAAAGTGATAAATTTGAAGTGTATGTTGGGGAATCAAATGATTTCTTTCAAAGAACTCAACAACATTATGAAGAAATTAATAATGATAATTCATGGCAAAAAAATTTAAAAAAGGGTGATGCATCATTATATGTCATAGCTCATCCAGAATTTAATAAGTCTTTTACTTTAGATATAGAAAACAAACTAATTCATTATTTGAGTAGTTCAAGTAGTGTTTTAAAAGTGCATAATGCAAGAGGAAATCCGCAAAATAAATATTATCCTTGTGAAGATTTTGATGCAATTTTTTCGAAGATATGGAAAGGATTAAGAAGATATAACAAGGCATTATTCTTATCTGAAAGTGAAATCAAAGATTCTGCAATATATAAAGCATCACCACTACATAAATTAAATTTTGAGCAAAGATTAGCAAAAGAGAAAATTATAGAAAAAATATTTGAATGTATTGTAAAAGAAAAACAACATCAACTAATTTTAGTTAGAGGCGATGCAGGAACAGGAAAAACTGTTTTAATGAGTAGTTTATTCTATGATTTATTAGGTAAATCTTCTGTTGAGGTATCAGAAGAAGATATTGAAAAAGAAAAAATCGATTGTGCAATAATAGTAAATCACTTAGAGCAATTAACTGTTTATGATGAAATAACTAAGAAGTTAGATTTATGTTCGGAAAATGATAATATAGTATTTAAACCAACTCAATTTATTAATTTATTTAAAAATGGTAAGAGAAAAAAACTATACGACGTAGTATTTGTTGATGAAGCACATTTATTATGGACACAAAATAATCAAGCATTTACTGATAATAATCAACTTCAAGCATTAATGAAATATGCTAAAGTTGTAGTTGTAATGTTTGATGAAAAACAAATAATGAATGCTGAACAATATCTATCAAAAGAAGAAATAGATAATTATATTAAAATGGCAAAAGAAAATGATAGTTATATTGAGTTAAGTGAGCAGATGAGAATTACTGCAAGTAAAGAAGTTACAAAATGGCTAAAAGATATCTATATAAATGGAAAAATTAATAAGTTGTCTAACAATAGAAAAGGATATGATATAAAGGTATTTGATACTCCAAAAGAGTTGGAGAAAGCAATTAAAGAAAAAGCGACTGATGAAAAGACTTCTTTATCTAGATTAATTGCATCATATGACTGGCCATATACAACTCAACAGGTGCCAGAAAATGGAAAATATTGGTGTGTTAAAATAGGCAATTGGAGTAAGCCTTGGAATAGGGAAATATCTAGACATGAAGATACAAAATTTAACAGAAAACTTAAAGGATTAGCTTGGGCTGAACAAAATCATACTATAGATGAGGTAGGATCTACATATACTATTCAAGGATTTGATTTAAACTATGCGGGTGTAATAATAGGACCTTCAGTAAAATATAGAAATGGAAAAATAGTATTTGACCCCAAAGCAAGTAGTAATGAAAAAGCTACTAGAAGAAGAACTTTAGGTGATGGATCTTTAAAAAGTTTTGGAGAAGAATTCTTAAAAAATGAATTAAGTGTATTATTAACGAGAGGTGTTAATGGTTTATATATCTATGCCTGTGATGAAGAATTACGCAACAAATTGAAAGAAAGTATTTAAAATCAGGGATTACTCAGTAATCCTTTTTTGTGCTATAATTAAGACATATGGTAGGTGAAAATATGGCTAAGAGAAGACGAGAAAAGCAAAATGAAAATAATATATTACGTATACTGTTTTATATTCTTGCAATTCTAATATCAGTATTATTACTTGCTTATCGTCCATTTTTAGGAATAATTACTTTGTGTTTAGTAGTTATTATAATAGCAGCACTTAATAGACAAAAACCTTCAAAAATAGAAAAAAATAATGTTGTGGAAAATAATGATGAAGAAAATAAAATTCATGCAGATGATAATAATATATCTGTGGGGGCTAAGAATTATGTTAAAAAGAATAATGAAGGAGAATATAAAAAGGATGTTGAAGAAAATACATCTAAATGTATTAATTATGATTTAATGTATGCTGATTATAAATTGCCTTCAATTAATTTATTGTCAAAGCCTATTAATAATGATACTAAAGAAAAGGAAGAAGAAATTAGAAAGAATATTGGCATAATAGAAAAAACTTTAAAAGATTTTGATGTATATGCAAAAGTAGTTGAAGTACATGTAGGACCATTTATTACTCAATATGAATTAGAATTAAAAGCTGGAACTAGAATAAATAAGATAACATCTATTCATAAAGAATTAGCTGTTGCACTAGGAACTAAAGATATCATAATTGAAACTCCTATTCCAGGAAAAAGTGCAGTCGGAATTGATGTACCAAATAAAAAAAGTAATCCTATAGCATTAAGAGAAGTATTAACTGATTTACCTAAAGATAAAATTAAAAGTAAACTTACAATAGCATTGGGGAAAGATCCTGTTGGAGTTACAAAATTTTTTGAATTAGATAAATATCAATCCTTATTAATAGCAGGTACTACTGGTTCAGGAAAATCTGTATTTATAAATACGATAATATCTTCAATATTGATGAGAGCAAAACCAAATGAAGTAAAACTATTATTGATTGATCCTAAGAAAGTAGAACTTGGAATTTATAATGGTGTTCCTCATCTAATTTCTCCAGTAGTTACTGATCCAAAGAAAGCATCTATAGCACTTCAAAAAGTAGTTAGAGAAATGGAAAGAAGATATGACTTATTTGCTGATAGTAAAACTAAAAATATAGAAACTTATAATAATTATATTAAAGAGAAAAATAAGATATTAAATGATAATGAAAAAAAATCAATGCTTCCATATTGGGTAGTTATAATCGATGAATTATATGATTTAATGGTAGTATGCCCAAAGGAAATAGAAGATTCGATTATGAGAATTACTCAGATGGCTAGAGCAGCTGGTATATGTTTAATAGTATCAACACAAATACCATCTTCAAAAGTCATTACTGATACTATAAAAGAAAATATGCCTAATAGGATATCATTTGATACAGCAAATGTAATAGATTCTAAAAATATCCTTGATATGCCTGGTGCTGAAAAACTATTTGGTAAAGGAGATATGTTATTCTTACCAAAGGGAGAACGCTTTCCTCAACGAATTCAAGGTGCATATGTGTCTGAGGAAGAAATATCGAAACTAGTAGATTTTTGTTCTTCACAACAAGAAACAGCATATGATGCATATTCTATTTAGGTGATATTTATGAGAAATATTGCGTTTGATGAAGTTATCCACAGTGAATTTAGGGACAGTGTTATTGATTATGGAATTATATATGGTTCTAATACTATTGTTTTTATTAAAGCAGGTCAAGATGGATCTATGTGTGGTTATAAGAATAAGTATTTAAGAATAGCAATAGATATTAATGAGAAGTATGGATATACAGTTATTTGTTCTTCTAATCCTTTTGATGGGATTAATCCTTTAGATAATGCTATGGATGTTATTAATAGTTATTGTAATAATAAAGGGTATAATGATTATGAAATATATTATATGGGACATTCAGCTGGAGGATTAATTGGTTTATGGTATGGGGTTAATTATGAAAAGATAAAGAGAATATTATCTATTAATGCTCCATTAATGTATAATTATCATAATACTAAAGATGGTATTAAAAGGTTTAAAGGAGATAGATTAGTTTTAGTATATGGTAGTTTAGATCAATCTATTAATTATACTGAACTTGTTAAACCTCTTGAGTCTAATATTATTAAATTAGTAATAATAGAAGGAGAGGATCATCATTTTTCTAAAAATGATGATGATTTTTATAATTTACCGTTTGATTATTTATTGAAATAAAAAGATTGCTAATGCAATCTTTTTTTATGATATAATGTAGTTGCTAAGTAATATACTTGATTTTTTGAAAAAGAAGCAATAATTGATAAGGAGATTAGACCATTATCTGAACCATATAAAGTTAATGATATGGGATTGAAGAAAATGATGCTAAAACTTCCAAGAATTAATTCAAGTGAATTATAATAAAAAAATATAGTATACTATAAGTAAGGAGAATATATATGAAGTTTAAAAAATATGATCCAGTTAATGAAAAAGGTGCTTGTGTGGTTAGAACCTTTTCAAAACTATTTGATAAAGATTTTTATAAAATGAAAGAAGAATTATTGAAATTCATAGAAGATAATAATTATAATTCATATAATGATATAGATGCTTTCGAAACTTATTTAATAAGTAATGGATATACAAAGCTTGATATGAAAGAAGAAATAATAAAAGGGTTAAATATTAAATATAAAAAATGTGCAATATTTTGCCATAAAGATGACTTTTATCATATGGTTTCCTTTGTTAATGGCGTGATTTATGATAAAGATGATAGATGTCTAGATTTGCAAGCAATCACTTTATATTACTTATAAAGTAGTAAATATAAAACCCATTCCTAAAAAAGACTACGATGTAGTTTTTTTTAGGAACATATCAAATTTATTTTATATGTTCATAATATGCTATAATTATGTAGGTGATATATATGAGAGAGTTAAGAGATTTATATGATATAAATAGTGAAAGAACAGGTAAGACATATTATAAGGGAGATAGTATTCCCAAAGGCTATTATCCAATGGTAGTTATGGCTGTTATTAGAAATTCTAAGGGTGAGTTTTTAATGCAAAAAAGAGTAGAAGCTAAAGGCGGAGACTGGGGAGTAACTGGAGGTCATCCTAAAGCTGGTGAAACTCCTACCCAAGGTATTATTACTGAAGTAAAGGAAGAACTAGGTTTTTCTTTTTCTAAGGATGATTTTACATTGTATGATTCTGGATGTGATGGTAAGGATTGTTATAAGATGTATCTTGTTAATAAAGATATAGATTTAAATGATATTACTATCGAGGAAGAAGAGTTAACTGAAGTAAGATGGTTTAGTATGGAAGAATTAGATAATATGGTTAGTACTGGAGAATTAAATGAAGATCAAGTTTCATGCTTTAAGAAAGTATGTGAATATATAAAAAAATAACAATCTATTGATTGTTATTTTTATATGTTAAAGTATTTTTCATTGTTATTACTGCATTAAATTTTAATGGATCTTTTTCGTCAACTACATATTTAACATCGTAGTTAGGAATGTAATCTGCATAAAAGCAATTATTATTTTCATCATAACGAAGTGTTACATGAGATATTTTATTTTCATTTACATCTATATATACTCTTTCTAATATATATTCACTATTAGGTAATTTTAATGTATCTTTTAATACATCATATTCGTTTGAAGTTAATGTAAAATAATCTTTTTTATCTAATTTGTTTTCAGTAGATTTAACTTCAATTAAGTATTCAGTATCATCTACTATATGATGAATATCATATCCAAATCCATTACCATATTCTTTAGCAACGAATGTTGTTTTTCCACAGTCAAGATTTAACCAGTTAAATATAAAGTATTCCCCTACTATAGCTTTCTTTTCGTTTCTAAAGTAAGTCATAATAGATTCTTCACTACTATCTTTTTTATTCCAATAAAGTTCATCTCTAATTGAATCATGTCTTTCTCTATATTCTTGTGGTTTATATCCAATATTAATTAATCTTAACATCTGATATTCATATTCATAATTATTATAGTTATTATAACCACCTTTAAATATTTGATCTTGCTTATTACAATAATCTATACATCTATCAAATACATCATCTGGTATTAAACCTTTATGCATAGTATTACAAAACCATTTAGATCCTTTATAAAAGTTTTTATATGTTCCATAGTATTCAGAATCTGTAACCAATAAATTCCAGAAATAACTAGGTATATCTTTATCTTCGTGAATAAATGGTAAATTCTTAAATATTTCTAATATTCTTGTATATTTAAGATTATTTATTTTAAATGCATTATTTAAATTTTGATTTAAAAATGCATTTTGTATTTTATTATATAACCATTCTTTAACATGTATAGAAATCATATCATTTGGATTATTAAATATATATTCCTTAATACGTTTTTTAACGTCATTTATATCATCTATATTTTCACCATTGATTTTTCTACATAGCTTATTATAATCCTCTATTATAGACATAAATACCCCCATAAAAAATTGTTTTTTATAATATCATAAAATATAATAAAAATCAATTTTGACTTTCAATATATTATATGTTAATATATTCAGTATTATTCAAGGGGGATATATGGAATTAAATACAAACGATTCTTATATACGTATTAAAGAAGCATTAAAGAGTTTATATTTTGAAGGTGAAAATTATATTCAAAAAAGAGAAAGAATGGAAGAATTAAAGAAATCTGGTAAATTAGATGCTATATTTAAAGCATCTGTTTTAGAGGATTATAAAGAAATTCTAAAGGAATTCATTAGTTTAATTGAATCCCCTGAATTAGATGATTATCATTACTATAGAAAATATTTAATATGTAATGCTAATAGATTAGTTAAATGTGCTTCTAGATTTAAATGTGAATTTAATGTATTTTTTAATAATGAAGATTTAACTTACGATGAAATTCGTGAGAAATTTGGAGGATTTCCAAATTTCTTCAAGAATTCATGTAAATTATTTGATATTGAACCTTATGCTTCTATGGATGATGAAGAACTATATGAATTATTATTAGATTATGTAACTATGGATAATAAAAAACTTATTGATCCAAATAAAAATTGTACTTGTGCTCCTTATAAGGGAACTGCATATGCTAAAGAAATTGTATTAAAAAATCTAGATCCTACTAGATTAATTGAAGTAATGGATCGTGGCGATGGATATGGTTATGATATATTATCAATCGATGAACCAGATAAAAAAGAAAAACTAATTAAAATAAAAGCAACATTTGATAATGATTCGTTTATTTTAACTAGATTTGAACATAAAGTTATGTTAGAAACTAGTGATATAGAACATTCGGAATATTACATATATAAAGTTAATAAAAGTGTTGGTTCACTTACTATATTTAAATATGATAAAGAACATAATGTTCTAGTAGATATTGATGATGAAAATCATATTTGTGTAATAGAAGGTTACTTCATGCATGAAAGAGAAGAAAAAACTTGTAAATATCCAAGAATTAAATTTAGATGTATTCCAAAACAATTAAATAAAGATAAGACATATACATTAGAAAAGCAAATGTAATTATTACATTTGCTTTCTTATTTTTGCATAATTTAAAACATCTTCTTTTTGTCTTTTATCTAATTCTACAAAAGAGATTGTATTTTTTAAATATATAATCTATAATTAGTATAACTACAATACACGTATTATTTAATTAAGTAGAATGTAGGGAATATGGAGTTTAAAAATGAATAATAATGATAAAAAGAACAAAATAATAAATATTTTTATATTGCTAAGTATTTTTCTTTTTTTAATTTATGTTTTTTTAGTTATATTTTCAAAAACAGATAATCAATTAAATTTATTTTATGATAAATTTAATGATTTGCTTGCGGATTTTTTTAATGTGTTAATGTACATTAGTGAAAGAAATCCATATAATAATACTATTAATGGACTTGCAGAAAAGGCGTATTTGCCAATTTCATACTTAATATTATATCCTTTTTCTAAAGTCGGTAAATACTATAATTTTAGCTCGTTGAGTCAATGCTATACTAATATAGGAATATTTCTATCATTTATATTTACTCTTGTATCAATTGCTTTACTCTTGTTTTCATGCAAAAAATTATGTGAAAAGTGGAATATAAATAAAAAGGTTTTAATTCCGATTTTTATTTCTGGTATTTTTATGCATACAATAGAAAGAGGTAACTTAATAATAATTAGTGTTTCTTCTTTGATTTTATTTTTAGCTTATTATAATTCAGATAATAAATATAAAAGATATTTTGCATCTTTTTGCCTAGCATTTGCAACTTGTTTAAAATTTTATCCGGTTGTATTTGGGTTGCTATATTTAAAAGAAAAAAGATATAAAGATGCTATATTAGCTGCTGTCTTTGCATTAATACTTGCATTTGTACCATTTTTATTATTTAAAGGTGGCTTTGATAATATAGGATTATTATTTAGAAATATGAGTTTGAATTCTAAAGCATATAATTCAATTAATATGTTTAGTGGATTAAGTATTAGAAATTTAATAAATTATATTTTTTATGGTAATTTAAGATTAAATGAACAATTCGTAATAAATCTAGGTAATATTTCTTTTTATATTTTAGCTGGTTTATCAATTGTCACTTTGATATTATCTTTATTAATGAATAATAAATTTAATATTATTTCATCATTATTTTTTACAACAATTTTTTTACAATCTAATTCTAGATTTTATTGCATATTATATATAATCCCGGTATATTTACTTATGTTTAAAGAATTAAATAATAGGAATTATAAAAAGTGGATATATTTAATGCTATATTTCATAATATTATTTATGCCTATTAGGATATTATATAACGTCTTACCAGTAGGCGCTCCTATAAACGAGTATTTATCGGTTTTATTAACAATTATTTTCTTTTTAATTAATTTTATAAGAGTTATTAAGGATTTTATTAAGGCACATATTGGAGGTAAAAATGAGCAGTATAACAGTAGCACTTTTAGCTTATAAAGAGGAAGAAAATTTAAAAATTTTATTACCAGAAATAATAAAGAATTTAAAAAAAACAAAACAAAAATATAATATTCTTGTGGTGGATACAGAAAAACCATTAGATAATACTAAAGATGTATGTAGAAAATATAATGCAAGGTATATAAATCAAGAGTATCCAAAATTTGCAGGTGCATTTAAAACCGCAATTAAATATGCAGATAATGATTTGTTTTTAATAATGGATAGTGATGGTTCGCATAACCCAAAATATATACCAGATATATATAAAAAATATATTACCGAAAAATGCGATGTTGTGATTGGATCTAGATACGTAAAAGGTGGTAAAACAAATGACTCTAAATCATCTATTATTATGAGTAAAATATTGAATGCTTTCTTTAGAACATTTTTAGGAATAAAAGCACATGATATTTCAACAGATTATAGACTTTATAATACTAAGATGTTAAAGGAAATTGAATTAAAAAATGAAAACTATGATGTTCTTCAAGAAGTATTATTAAAATTAAAGTTAAATAATAATAATAAGTTAAAAATTGGGGAGGTTCCTATAACTTTTGAAAAAAGAATTTATGGAGAATCAAAGAGAAAATTAATACCTTTTATAATTAGTTATATCAAAAGTTTATTTAGATTAACTATTTTGCGAATTAGCTTTTTTATAAAAAATAAAATTCTAGACAAAAAATTGTTAAAACAATTTTTTAAGTTTTGTGTTGTTGGTGGAACTGCATTTATTATAGATTATGGCTTATTATACATTTTAACAGAAATATTTAATATTAATTATTTAATCTCTGGTGCAATATCATTTGTAGTATCTTTGATATATAATTATATATTAAGCATTAAATGGGTATTTAATGTTGGACATAAGCAAACCGCAAAAGATGTTGCATTATTTAGTATATTAAGTACAATTGGGCTTGGCATAAATGAATTAATAATGTATGTTGGTTCAGATAAAATAGGTATTAATTATTTGATTGTGAAAATAATTGCAACTGCGATTGTGATGATTTACAACTTCATAACTAGGAAAATTTTTATAGAAAAAAAATAAGATACACAACATATGAAAGGCAGTATAGAAAAGATGGAGATTATTAGATTAAACCCTGTTTTTAAACAGACTATCTGGGGTGGAGATAGAATAAAAAAAGATTTTAATTATAATACGACTCTGAAGAACATAGGAGAATCCTGGGTAATTAGTGCTAATATTAATGGGGATTGCTCTATACTTGGTGGGACGTATGATGGATTGAAGTTATCTGAATTGTATAGGAGACATAAAGAATTATTTGGAAATTTAAATTATGAGTGCTTTCCACTTCTTACAAAAATAATAGATGCAAGAGAAGATCTTAGCATTCAAGTCCATCCAGACGAAAAATACGCATTTGAAAATGAAAATGGAGCTTCAGGTAAAACTGAGTTCTGGTATATACTTGATGCCGAAATGGATTCAAAAATTATTATTGGGCATAATGCAAAAAATAATGAAGAAGTCCGCAAAATGATTTTAGCAAAGAAATGGAATGAATTTATAAGGGAAGTTCCTATAAAAAAAGGTGATTTTTTTATGATTTATCCTGGAACAATTCATGCGATAAAAGGAGGGGCTTTAGTATTAGAAATTCAGCAGAATTGTGATATAACATATAGGGTTTATGATTATGATAGATTTCAAAATGGAAAAAAAAGGCAATTACATTTAGAAAAAAGCATGGATGTTATAAAAGCACCTTATGTTGAACAAACTATTAATATTGATAATAAAATAACAATAAATGAAAATATGAAGCAATACGCGACTTGTGATTATTTTACGATTTGGAAGATAAGTGTAAATGAGTTTCTTCAAATTGAGCAGGATCAACCATGTATGTTGTTTTCTATAATTTGTGGAAGCGGAAGGATTAATGGTGAATATATTCGTAAGGGAGATAGTTTTATTATACCTAATGGTTATGGTAAAATTTTAATGGATGGTACTTTTGATGCGATTATATCAAGCCCTAAGAATAAGATATTAAAATAATAATAAAAATACAATCTGTTCGATTGTATTTTTTATTGGTTTTGGTTATAATATCAAATGTTTGGAAGTGGTTTTATGAACGATAAGATTATTATTCGTGGAGCAAGAGAAAATAATTTAAAAAATATAGATATAGATTTACCTAAGAATAAGTTAATTGTTATGACTGGTGTTTCTGGAAGTGGTAAGTCTTCTTTGGCATTTGATACTATATATGCTGAAGGTCAAAGAAGATATGTAGAAAGTCTTAGTAGTTATGCTAGACAATTTCTTGGAGTATCAGAAAAACCAGATGTAGACTCTATTGAAGGACTTAGTCCTGCGATTAGTATAGATCAAAAGACTACTAATAATAATCCTAGATCTACAGTAGGTACTGTAACTGAAATATATGACTATTTAAGACTACTTTTTGCAAGAATTGGTGTTCCATACTGTCCTAACCATAATATTCCTATAAAGAGCCAAACAATTGAGGAAATGACTAATAAAGTAATGAATCTTGAAGAAGGTACCAAGATAATGATATTATCTCCAGTATGTCATGGAGAAAAAGGTACTCATCAAGATTTATTAGATAATTTAAGAAGAGAAGGTTTTGCTAGAGTTAGAGTTAATGGTGAAATATTAGATCTGTCTGAAGAAATTAAATTAGATAAGAATACTAAAGATGATATAGATGTAGTAGTAGATAGACTAATTATTAAAGATGGTATAAGAAGTAGATTATTTGAATCTATTGAAACAGGTATTAAACTATCTAAAGGTAAAATAGTAATTGATGTAATCGGTGATAAAGAAATAATAATGAGTGAGAATTATGCTTGTCCTTATTGTGATTATTCACTTCCTGAACTTGAACCTCGTATATTTAGTTTTAATGCTCCTTATGGTGCATGCCCTGAATGTAAGGGATTAGGTTTTAGAGAAATAATTGATTATGACTTAGTAGTACCTGATAAATCTAAGTCTTTAAATAATGGTGCCATTCTTCCATTTAAAAACATGGATGATGCTAATATAAATATTAGGAAACTAGAAATATTATGTGATAAATATAATATTGATATGGATAAACCAATAGAAAAATTAACTAAAAAAGAAATAGATATAGTATTTAATGGTAATAACGAAATGATTCATTATAACTTCAGAACAAGAAGTGGTAATGAAATGAATCAATTAGAAGAAAATATAGGAGTTTTAAAATATCTTGAAAGAAGATATATGGAAACTACTAGTGACTTTGTAAGAGAATGGTTAAAAGGATATGCAGTAGAGCAAGATTGCCCTGTATGTCATGGTTCTAGATTAAAAGAAGATGTATTAAATATCTATATAAATAAAAAGAATATAGATGATTTATGTAGATTAAGTATAAAGAATTTATATGAATTTATAGATAATTTAAAACTTAATAAAGAAGAAGAAAAGATATCTAGTTTATTAATTAAGGATATTAAAGATAGATTAGGTTTCTTAATAAACGTAGGATTAGATTATTTATCACTTTCTAGAAATGCTGGATCACTTTCTGGTGGAGAAAGTCAAAGAATTAGACTTGCTACTCAAATAGGATCAAGACTTTCTGGTATATTATATGTTCTTGATGAACCTAGTATTGGTCTTCATCAAAGAGATAATGAAAGATTAATTAATTCACTTAAACAAATGAGAGATTTAGGTAATACTTTAATAGTAGTAGAACATGATACTGATACTATGCTTGCTAGTGATTATCTAGTTGATATTGGTCCAGGAGCAGGTATTAACGGTGGCTATGTAATATCTAAAGGTACACCTGAAGAAGTAATGAAAGATAAAAATAGTTTAACTGGTAGATATCTTTCAGGTATAGAAAGAATTGAAGTACCTAAAACAAGAAGAAAAGGTAATAAAAAGTATATTGAATTAAAAGGATGTACTCATAATAATTTAAAAAATGTTGACGTTAAATTTCCACTTGGTAAATTTATATGTGTAACTGGTGTTTCTGGATCAGGAAAAAGTTCCTTAATTAATGAAACATTATATAAGATTCTTAGAAATAATCTATATAAAACAAAAGAAAAACCAGGTAAATATAAATCTATTAAAGGTATTGAAAATATAGATAAAGTAGTAGATATATCACAAGATCCAATTGGTAGAAGTCCAAGAAGTAATCCTGCAACATATATTGGAGTATTTGATGATATTCGTGATGTATTTGCAGAAACTAAAGAAGCTAAAATAAGAGGATATGAAAAAGGAAGATTCTCATTTAATGTAAAAGGTGGAAGATGTGAAGCTTGCTGGGGAGATGGTGTAAAGAAAATTGAAATGCACTTCTTACCAGATGTATATGTACCTTGTGAAGTATGTCATGGTTCTAGATATAATAGTGAAACACTTCAAATTAAATTTAAGGGTAAAACTATTAGTGATGTACTAGATATGACTGCAGATGAAGCTTTAGTATTCTTTGAAAATATACCTAAAGTTAAGAATAAATTACAAACTATGGTAGATGTAGGTCTTGGTTATATTAAACTAGGTCAAAGTTCATTAACATTATCTGGTGGAGAAGCTGCTAGAGTTAAACTTGCTAAAGAATTACAAAAGAAACCTACTGGTAAGAGTTTATTTATTTTAGATGAACCTACTACAGGTCTACATACTGATGATATTAAAAAGTTGCTTGCTATCTTAAATAGAATAGTAGATAATGGAGATACAGTTATAGTTATAGAACATAATTTAGATGTTATTAAAGTAGCTGATCATATCATAGATATAGGTCCTGAAGGAGGAGATAATGGTGGTAAAATTATCTTCCAAGGTACTCCAGAAGAGATAATTAAAGATAAAAATAGCTATACTGGTATATTCTTAAACAAGATAATGTGATACACTAGAAGAGTTATTTAGAACACTTAATAAAATAAAAGATATTTTTTTAAAAAATATCTTTTTATTTTTACTAAAAAATGCTATAATTTAGTTCGAGGATGATAATATGAACGCTAATACTGAGAAAAGACTTAATAAATTACTTGATTGGATTATTTATATATCTGGTTATACTTTAACATTATACCTAGTAGATGTTATTTTTAATGCTTTTGAAGTAGATAATCTTATATATTATTTTTGGGGATCAATAATTTTATTTGTGTTAAATAAGACTGTTAAAAAGATAGTTTTTAAATTTACTTTACCTATTACAGGATTAACATTTGGATTATTTTATTTTGTTATAGATTTCTTAATGCTTAAGATAGTAGACTTTATATTAGGACATCACTTTGATATATATGGTTTATGGTGGGGTATATTTATTGCTTTTTCTATTAGTGTAATACATTTTATACTTGAAGAAGTAATACTTAAACCATTAATGAAGAAGGTGTAGTATGAATAATAGTTTTAGTATATTAGGAATTAATATTACATATTATGCTTTATGTATATTACTAGGAGTAATAGTAGCATATTTTATAATAACTAAATTATCTAAAAAACATAATATTAA
>OCTW011467391.1_pt1 | contig 26949 bp, 18 predicted proteins | sample 1539671 | NCBI WGS metagenome assembly OCTW01 (sample SAMN02144230, study PRJEB22623) | gut metagenome | biome: sheep rumen | host: Ovis aries | place: New Zealand | reverse complement strand
TCAGCCAGAGCTTCTTGTTGTTGATGATGGGCGCGGAGATCTCCTGATAGCCGTGGAGGTCATGGATGCCGCGCCAGTAGTCCAGCAGGGTGTTGAAGACGCGCCAGCCGCGGGGGAGCCAGTAGGGCATGCCCTGGGCGGTCTCGTCGAACATGAAGAGGTCCAGCTGGGGACCCAGCTTTTTGTGGTCGCGCTCCATGGCCTCCTTGATCAGGGCCTTGTGGGCCTTGAGGGCCTGTTTGTCCGGGAAGGCGTAGGCATAGATCCTCTGCAGGGAATCGCGGTGCTCATCGCCGCGCCAGTAGGCGCCCGACACGCTGCGGATCTCGAAGGCAGCGCTCATCAGCTCCTGGGAATTGGAGATATGGGGGCCGCGGCAGAGGTCCACGAAGTCATCGCCGGTGTAATAGACGGTGATCCGCTCGTCCTCGGGCAGATCCTGAATGAGCTCGGTCTTGAACTTCTGACCTTCAAAGAGCTTGAGGGCCTCGTCGCGGGACAGCTCCTGCTCGGTCCAGTCCTCGCGGCGCTTGAGGATCTCCTTCATCTTGTTCTCGATGGTCTTGAAATCGTCCTTGTTCACCTGCCTGGGCAGAATGAAATCATAGTAAAATCCATCCGAGATCTGCGGGCCGATGGCATACTGCACGTTCTCCTTGCCGAAGATCTCAAACACAGCCTTGGCCAGGACATGGGCCAGGGAGTGACGGTAAACTTCCAGATACTGTTCTCTCTCCATACTTCACCTCTACGAGTTATAGAATTCTGTTGTCTGCGCTTTTTGCGCACAGATAAAGGTATTTTATCTCAGGGAGATTAAAAAGTAAAGACCGTCAGTAGATCGAGCAGCCGTTGCGGCCGGCATCCTTGACCCGGTAGAGGGCCGTGTCGGCATCCTTGAAGATATCCCCCTGCGGATTGCTCCGGTCGGAGAAGGCAACGCCGACGCTCAGCGAGACCGGCGGCAGGTCGTCCTTGGGATGCTGGAGCAGGTCGTTGGCATGGCTGATCTTGTTGTAGACCAGCTGCCGCATGGAACTGTTGACACGGGTCATGACCACGACGAACTCGTCTCCGCCGACCCTGCAGATGATATCGACCGAGCGGAAGCTCTGGCGCAGGATCTCCGCCACCCGCTTGAGGACCCGGTCACCCACGGCATGGCCGTAGTTGTCATTGACCGACTTGAAGTGGTCGACGTCGATCATGATCAGGGCGATGTGGTCCGTGTCCGCGCTGCTCATCCAGAGATCGTAGGCGCCGCGGTTGAACAGGCCGGTGAGGGCATCGTGGGAGGCCTCGTGGCTGAGCCGTTCCTGCGATATCTTGTTTTCATGCAGGATGCCGTTGTACATCCGCGTGACAAAGCGCAGTTCCTCCACGCCAGTCGGCTCGACAGGCTCCCTCGCCTCCATTTTTTCCACCATGACGGTCAGGGGCCTGCGGATCATCTGTGCGATGACCACGACGATAAAGATAACGATCAGCAAAAAGACGATGGTCATGACCGTCTGGATCTGGACCAGGAGGGCCAGCTGGGCGGACGCCTGCTCCAGCTCCGTGCTGGAGGACCGGATCAGAGACTGGGTGCAGAGCCGGACGCTCTCCCGGATTCTGTCCTTGTAGTGCATGTAGTTGTTGTCGAAGACCAGGGTCTGCGCCTTCGCCTTCAGCTCCTCGGGCGTCATCTTCTGCTCTTCCCCGCTCAGCGCTATGCTGCGGATCTCCTCGGGAATATCCTTTTCCTCATAGCTTCCGGCTTCATACATCAGGCGCATGGCCTTATTTTCAACGCCAATCAGCTCGTTGGAGAGGACCAGGGCCGTGTTCAGGTTGTCAAGGGCTGTGCTGTCGGTTCCCTCCAGCAGGACCTCCAGATTCTGGACCGCCTTGTCCCTGCGCCGGGTGACCTCGACCTCCTCGAAAAAATCTCTCAGATACTGGATCTCACCTGTCACGACAAAGCAGCGGACCCGGTCCGTCAGATAATCGGAGCCCGACTCCATGTCCGAGGCGGCCAGCTGGGCGTCAATGTAGCGGTCGCTGGCCTTTTCCATCCGGCGGTAGCCGTTCGACACCGAAATATCGGCCGCCAGAAGGGCCAGGGCGGCCAGCAGGGCCAGAATGGTGGCAAAGAGTGTCGTCGTCCGCAGATGGATGGCGGGGTGTCCCTTCGGCGACGGCCCGGTGTATTCCTCTTCAGCAGACTGTCCGGCGGCCGGTCTCTTCTCTCCGCCGGTCCTGCCCGCTCCTCCGGCAGTCTGCCCGAACCGCGCGGTGCCTGCGCTGTCCTTGCCGGAGCCCTCCCCGGCCGGTCTGTCCCCGCCGGCGGAATCCGCTGTGCCTTCACCGCCTCCCGCGGCCTGCTCCTTCTCCCCCCGCAGGGCATCGGCCTTCATGCGGCGCATGACAGCCTCCGCCGACTCGCTCAGGGGCTCCTCGTCTTTTTTAATCTGCTCCTCCGCCAGGTCACTTTCTTTTTTCTGCAGGATAAAGGGCTCAAATTCCACAGCCGGCACCGGCTTCGAGAAGAAATATCCCTGGACCAGGTCACAGCCCAGCTGTTTGAGCGCATGGAGTTGTTCCTGGGTCTCCACGCCCTCCGCGATCACGGGCACGGACAGGTAGTCCGCGATCCCGATGATCACGTCCAGCATATGGGTGTTGCCGCCCACGGAGAAGGCCTCCCGGATGAACTGCATATCCACCTTGAGGACGTCGATGGGCAGGGACGAGATCATGTGCAGGGACGAATAGCCGGTCCCGAAATCATCCATCTCGATCAGAAAGCCCAGGGCGCGCAGGTTCTCGACCGCCTCAATGATCCGGCCCGCATCCTGGGTGTAGGCTGACTCCGTCACCTCCAGATGAAAATCCCTGCCGGTCAGATCATATTTCCGCAGGATCCCCTGCAGCTTGTCCGGCAGCCCCGGGTCAAACAGGTCGATCCGGGATACATTGACGGACACGGGAACAGAATAGTTCAGACGGTCCTTCCACTCGCGGATCTGCCGGGCAGTCTCCTCCCAGACATAGTTGTCCAGCCGCTGGATCAGTCCGTTCTCCTCAAAGAGGGGGATGAAGAAGCCGGGGCTGATCATGCCCAGCTCCGGGTGGAACCAGCGGACCAGGGCCTCCGCCCCGGCCAGGACAGGCGTGTCCGGACGGACATCGAATTTGGGCTGGTAGAAGACCTGGAACTGCTTCTCCGCGACCGCCGCCGGGAAATCCTCGATCAGCTGCTCTGCGTAAAGCTGGCGCTCATGGAGATTTTTGTCATAATAGGCGATCGTCTTGGCAAAGCTTCCCCGGATCGTATCGGCGGCCATCTTGGCCCGGTCGAAGCGCTGTTCCATCTCGACACTTTTATCGACGCCGGAATAGACGCCCATGCGGAGACGGACACGGTTCTCGTTGGACTCCTCATCCAGAAAACAGGCGGCCGCCTCTTCCATGAGGGCCTCGTGGTCCTCGAAGCGGGGGCTGTAGATCATGAACATGTCCGCATTTCTGCGGCCGGCGATCCCGCCGGACTCCTGCACGATCCTGCGCAGACTTTCCGACAGCTTCCGGAGCACCTCGTCCCCGTAGGCCTTGCCGTAGCGCTCATTGATCATGTGGAAATGGTTGACATCCACGATGACCGCGTCCATCACCGTGTCTTTGTGGTACTGGTCAAACTGGCGGGCGTAGCGGTAGAAATAATCCTTGTTGTAGAGGCCGGTCAGGGGGTCACGCTCGGTGGACTGGATGATCTCCCGGTCCTCCGACAGCTCGATCGTCCGCCGGACACGCGCCTGTATGACGCCCAGCTCCGGATAGGGCTTGGGGATAAAGTCGATCGCGCCCAGTTCCAGGCTCTCGATCTCGGCTTTTTTCTCCGCCGTCATCACGATGATGGGGATCCTGGAGAGCCGGTCGTCATTTCTGACCTCCCTGAGCACGTCCATGCCGGACTTGACCGGCATCAGGATATCCAAAAGGACCAAGGACAGGGTATCCCTGCAGGCGCGCATTTTGTCCAGGGTCTCCGCGCCGTCGACCGCATAGATGACCTCATAGTCCTCCCTGAGCATCTCTCCCAGGATGGCCCGGTTGATCATCTCGTCGTCGGCGATCAGAATCTGCCTCTTGCCGTTTACAGAATGGAATCTCTCATGACTTTTTAACATCTTCGTTTCCCCCGTAAAACAAGGAATACACTGAACAGGACCAGGTCGTTCGCAGGAGTGAAGGCATTCCTGTATATATTTTTATACCATGAATTCCTGTATGTTTCCAGCCTGTGCCGGCCTGCAGGCGCTTACCGGACAGCGCCGTTCCTGTACACGCCCCTCACCTGTCCGCTTCCTCCCGGCGGATGAAGGCCGACGCCGCGCCCCGGCGCAAGCCCCGTCAGCCGCCACGCCCGCCCCGTATTCAGGCCACCCTGACGACAGAGGGGTCCCCCGCGTGATAGCGGAAGACGCCGTCGATCAGGACCTCCTCCTCCGACACCTGGGTGTGGTTGATCTCCCTCACGATCTGCAGCAGCTCACCGGGATCCTCGCCGTTGTCGGGCAGGAGGATGACCTCGTGGACAGAGCTGGGCAGGACGAAATAATCGCCGTTGATATAGGATGCAGCCTCCTGCAGGATTCCCGGATACAAAATGACCGAGGCTCCGTACAGGGCGCCCTCGTTGGTCAGCAGGTAGAGCTCCCCCTCCCCGGTCGGCTGCAGCACATTGAGCACCTCCGAGAGCGGCCGGAAAACGGGCGGCAGCATCTGCGGGCAGGTTCGCAGGGCGCTCTGATAGAGCTCCTGGACGGTCATGTTCCACCGCTCCAGGTCGACATTGCGGACCATGATCATGCCGTTGCCCAGCGAGTTCTCCCTGAGCAGATAATAGAAGACCGCCGACAGACCCTCGAAGTCCACGTGCGGGACATCCTGCAGCAGGGCCTGGTTGCGCGTGGTCCCGATCAACTTGATGCCCAGCCGGTCCCTGATCGAACCGAACTCCCGGAAAAAATTCTCCGGCAGGGTCACGGAGGGCGTCTTTTCCTTGCAGTAATCGAGGATGTTCTGCGCGGACTCGGAGACCGCCTCCCCTCTCAGGTAATGGTCATAAAAGGGCTCCAGGTAGATCGTCGGCGCGATCGGGGCCCCGCCGAAGCGCACCGTGCAGGCTTTCCTGTAGATTCCGTTGTTTTTGCGGACATCGCGGATCGATATATCCACGTTCCCGCCTCCCAGCTCTTCCAGCTCATGCTGCAGCAGCTTGTAGTATTCCGTCTCCCTCACCAGGGACCTGTCCATATCCTGTCCGTAAAATCTCCCGCCTTCCATCAGCGAAAGTCCCGCGTACATATTCATTGCCGTGCTGTTCACGTCCATTCCTCCTCTCGAAAAAAAAAGCAGTGAGTTCTGTTTCAGTACTCACTGCTTTTCTGACAACTGTCGCATCATGTAACGATTCAACTCCCCTGCCGGGGAACCTGAATGGTTACAGAATATCGGAATATCAGGAATGGACGATTCTCAATCCAAACTGCTGTCTCCCGCCCGCTTCTTATGCGCGGGACAGATACTCGCCGGATCTGGTGTCGATCTTGATCACGTCGCCGATGTTGCAGAACAGCGGCACGCTGACCTGGGCACCGGTCTCAACGATGGCGGGCTTGGTCGCGCCGGTCGCGGTGTTGCCCTTGAAGCCGGGCTCCGTCTCGGTGATCTCGAGCTCGACAAACATGGGGGGCTCGATCGCGAACGGATTGTTGTTGTAGGAATTGACCTTGACCATATCGTTCTCTTTGACGAACTTCATGTTGTCGCCGACAATGTCCTTGCCGAGGGAGATCTGGTCAAATGTCTCCGTGTCCATGAACGCGTAGAGATCGCCATCCTGATACAGATACTGATATTCCTTGCGGTCGATCCTGGCCTGGGGGAATTTCTCTGTGGGACGGAAGGTGGTCTCTGTCACACCGCCGTTGATGATATCTTTGAGCTTGGTTCTGACGAACGCAGCGCCTTTTCCGGGTTTTACGTGCTGGAATTCAACGATCTCAAGGACGCTGCCGTCTTTTTCAATCGTAATGCCATTCCTGAACTCACTTGCAGAAATCATATAAAGTACCTCCTGAGATATTCGCGTCAATACGGAAATATTCTATAACAGCGGGGAAACTTTTTCAACCCATTTCAAAACACTCGGAAAAGATTCGTGATTTCAGGGCACGCTCTCTCGGATCTGCTGCAGCTCCGCGCCGCAGTAGGCCTCGACCAGGGCGGGGGTCACATCCTTTTCGATGGTCTCATAGACCGGGATGCACTTCTGGCGGATCAGGAAGGTGTTCTCCTCATCCAGCCGGATGATCTGGGTCCCGCTCTCCTCGATGGTGGCGATCCTGGAGGCGATGCGGTCGTCCGATGCCTGTCTGGCTTCCGCCTTGGCTGTCTCCGCCGCCTGGCGGATGATCTGCTGCTGGTCCTCCGGCAGGCCCTGCATGAATTCATCACTCACGATCAGGGAGATCAGGTGGGGCAGGTGGTTAGTCTCGATGACATAGTCCTGCTGTTCATACAGGCGGTTGGACACGATGACCTCGTAGGGGTTTTCCTGGGCGTCGATGGTGCCCTGCTGGAGTCCGATGTAGACCTCGGAGAAGGTCATGGGCGTCGGGTTGGCCCCCAGGGCCTTCCAGAAGCGCAGGTGGTAGGGATTTTCCATGGTCCGGATCTTCTGACCCTTGAAATCCTCGACCGTATACACGTCCTTGTTGGTCGTCATGACACGGAAGCCCTGGTCCGCGTAGCCGAGCAGCTCATAGCCGCCCTCTTTGTAGACCTGCTGGATCTGATCCATAAATTCCTTATTGTCAATGTGGGCACGGACATCCTCGATGCTGTCAAAGAGGCAGGGCATGTCGAATACCGCGATGTCCGGCAGGAAGGTGACCTGCGGGGCCGTGTTCTGCACGACGAAGGGGATGTCCCCGTCCTTGCAGGATTCCAGAAGCTCCCGGTCTCCGCCCAGTATACTGTTGGGATAGACCTGGATCCGCATCCTGCCGCCGGAGAGCCGGGAGACCTCCTCCGCAAAGCGCTCCGCGTAGATCTGGGTAACTGTGTCCTCCGGGCTCGAGGTCCCGAGCGGCCAGGCATAGGTCATGGTCTCCCCTGACGCCGGTCCGGCCGCCTCTTTTTTTCCGCATCCCGCCAGGGCGATGAGCATTCCCGCCGCCAGCAGGACCGCAAACTTTTTCATGTTTATTTTCATCCTTGTGATTATGACCTCCTGTTCTTAGGCACTCTTTCCAACCATGCCGCTCGCAAGAGCGGCAGCCCTAATTACCTCAAAGCATATATGAAGAAAGCCGGGCGTCGTTTCGCGCCGCGGGCCTTCTCACAGTGCTCCGCTTCTGTGCGCTCTCACAGCAGGCACAGGCTGATTGCCGGAATGTAGGTGATCAGCAGGAGGGCGATCAGGAACATGATGATCATGGGCATGGCCTTTTTCGCGATCTCCATGACGGGGACCTCTGTCAGCGAGCTGGCGACAAAGAGGTTGACGCCGATGGGCGGTGTCACGAATCCGATGGCCAGGTTGACGACCATCACCACACCGAAGTGGACGGGGTTCATGCCCACGGCCGTCACGATCGGGAGCAGGATGGGCGACAGGATCAGGATGGCGGGGGTCGTATCCATGACCATGCCCACGACCAGCAGGAAGACGTTGATGATGAGCAGCAGGATCACCTTATTGGTAAAGTTGTCCAGGATGAAGGCGCTGACCATCTGCGGGACCTGCATGAGGGTCAGGACCCGGGAAAAAGCCGTGGACGCCGCCAGGATGAACATGATGGGCGCGTAGGTCCGCATGGCTTCGGTCAGGATTCCCCACAGGTCGCGGACATGCAGGGTCTTATAGATAACCATGCTGATGAAGAGAGAGTAGAAGACCGAAATGACCGCTGCCTCCGTCGGGGACGCGACACCCGTGTAGATACAGCCCAGGACGATGACCGGGCTCAGGATCGCGAAAAAGCTTTCCCTGAACACCTTGAAAAAGCCCTTCTCATGGAGGATCCGGATCTGGCTGTCGATCCTCTCCCGGTCCTCTCCGTGCCTTTTGCAGTGCACATAGGCATAGACCATCAGCAGGACGCCGATCAGGACCCCCGGCACGATCCCGGCCAGGAAGAGGTCGCTGACGGAAGCGCCCGAGGCCATGGCAAACATGATGAAGGGGATGCTGGGCGGGATGATGACGCCCAGGCCGCCCGCCACCGCCACAATGGCCGTGGAGAAGACCTTGTCATAGCCCATATCGATCAGGAGCGGAATGGTCATGCTGCCGACCGCGGCCACGGTCGCCGGCGCTGATCCCGAGATCGCCCCGTAGAAGAGGCAGGTGATGATGACCGCGCAGGGAATGCCCGCCGTGCGCTTCCCCAGAAAATAGGAAAAGACATCGAAGAGACGCTTGGAGATCTGTCCCCGCGCCATGAGGATGCCCGCCAGGACAAACATGGGCACGGCCAGCAGCGGGAAGCTGTCAATGCCGCCCACCATGGACCGGATGACATAGCTGGCGCTCGCGGTGAAGGACGGATCAAAAGCCCCCGGCAGCACCGCGACGATCCCCAGTGTGATGGAGACCGGGATCGCGATCAGGAGGCAGAGTGCGAATAAAATAAAGACAACAACCGGTGACATTATTCTCCCCCCTTTCCGTCGATCCTGGAGGGCCACCTTTTCCACTCGTCGTTGTGGAGGAAATTGTGCCATTCCAGGAACCACCGCTCAACGATGCGGAAAGCGCACAGGACAAAACAGATCAGGGGCGCCGACTGGATATAATACATGGGGATCCCGCAGGCGGGGCTGACCTGTCCGCTGGCGATCGTGGTCAGCAGATAACGCCAGGCAAAGGGGACCAGATAGACAAAAAAGACAAACTCGATCGTCAGATTCAGGATTTTGAACAGGGCTCTCCCTTTTTTGGAAAACATCTTGATAAACTGATCGATCTTGATCGAAATGCACTTTTTGGTGCAGAGACTCACACTGATGAAGGCGGACCAGATGAACAGATAGCGCGTCACTTCCTCGGACCAGGACAGGGACATGCCCAGGATATACCTCGACAGGACCTGGATTCCCATGATCAGGGCCATCAGGATCAGCATGACGGTCATGACAAATTCTTCAAGGTACTCATCCAGATAAAAAAGAGCTTTTTTCAAGTGATTATTACCTCCTTTTCCGAATGATCACAATCGCGGATTCTCAGGCTTCACAGGCTGCCCCGCGTCGCATTGAGGCACATGCCGGTCCTGCAGGAAAACGGCAGGAGGACGCGGAACAGCCTGCAGAAGCCTGCAAAAAAGGCCGCATAACACCCCCCAGCAGTGTTATGCGGCCTCTGTTCTTACATGCTCTTGTGGATCAGGTTCAGAACCGTATCGAGATCGGCTGCATTCATCTGACCGGGCGCGGAAGCCTTGCCGACTGCGCCGAAAGTACAGGAGCTGCCGAAGACCTCGCCGCAAAGACGGCTGATGAGGCCGGTTCCTGCCATGGACATGGTGATGATCGGGCGGTCCGCATATTCGGTCGCCATCTCCTCTGTCGCGGAGAGCAGGACCAGGACGTCCTTTTTGCTCTGCGGCATGACAGCGATCTTGGGGATGTCCGCGCCGAGCTCCTGCATCTTGCGGAGCCTGCCGACGATGTCGTCCTTTTCAGGGGTCTTGCCGAAATCATGGTTGGAGGCGACTACCTTCACATTTGCCGCATGTGCGCCGGCGATGATTTCTTTGACGATTTCGTCACCTGTGAAAGCCTCGACATCGACCATATCCACCAGGCCCGTCTGCGCCGCCTGAATATTCAGCTTCGCGTAATCTGCGGGCTCAATGGCCTTCTCACCGCCCTCCTTGGAGGTGCGGAAGGTAAACAGGATGGGCACATTGCCCAGCGCGGGGCGCAGATCCTTCAGCACATCCTCGACCTTCGCGAAGACGAAGACGCCCTCAAACCAGTCGACGCGCCACTCGACGATGTCCAGGCGGACATCCTTGAAAGAAGCGGCTGCCGCCAGGATCTCGTCCTTTGTGACGCCCACGATCGGGACAATGATCTTGGGAGTACCCTCGCCGATCCTGACGCCGCGGACTTCAATAACGTTAGCCATAGTTTCCTCCTTTGGTGTTTTCAGTATTTACTTCAGAGGTCTGCGGCCGTGGCGCAGACCTCCTGCATATAAACATCCCCTGTATCGACAAGATTGTTTACTCTTCTGCCTTCTTCAGCAGGGTGCCGTAGCGGACGTTGACAAACAGTGCCAGCACAACGCCGATCGCCGTGATCACGATGTTCATCATCATGACAGAGGGAGCGGACATCTTGCCTGCTGCGGACAGGATCGTGTAGTTCGAGATTGAGGAGGCGATCATGATGATGGATGTGATCGTGCCCTTGAACTTGGGGAAGAGGTCATTGACGGTCGCCGTCGCAAGCTGGAGCACGCCGCCGGCCGCAAAGAAGCCGAGCAGGAAGGCGCCGATGTTGCACATGGACTCTGTGCGCATCATGTTGACCAAGAGCAGTGCCACCAGGGAGACTGCGGGATAGATGAACAGGAAGCGGACAGATTTGATCTTCATGGTGAAGATCGCGGTCAGGATGATCGCGAAGATCGTACCGTTTGCGTACAGGGACTGCATACCGGAGGGATCCGCCACGCCGACGACATCCTTGGCAAAGGTCTGGGCGCAGTTGAGCCACAGCTGGAAGGTCGCAGTGCAGGTGAAGCCGATGATGATCAGGGCAAAGCTCTCGATGGACCACTTGGCGCTCTTGATATCCTCGATGAGGGAGCTCTTCTTGCCGGATTGTGCGGCAGTGCTGGCATTGTCCGCGCTGATGCTGGGCAGCAGGAAGGACACGACGCCGACTGCGACGACCGCGATGGCCAGTCCGTACAGAACGGTATGTGTGTGGCTGGACTCGAGTCCGACCGTACCTACGATGAAGCCGACCAGCATGGGAAGGACCTTCTGGCCGCCCGCGATGAAGAGCTTGGTGCCCATGGTCGCCAGACCGGTGCGGGGCGCCATGATCTCGACCTCCTCAGGGATGACGCCGCAGTCCAGGAAGGAGTTGGCGACACCGCCCAGGATCGCTGCCGCGTAGGCGACGCCCATGCTGGGGGAGAAGGCCAGGCCCAGGAAGAATCCCGCATAGCAGATCGTACCGATCAGGGTGCAGATCTTTCTGCCGAGTTTATCGGACATGGGGCCCGCGAAGGGCAGGGTGATGAGACGGCCGAGGCCGAGTGCTGCGGAAACCATGGTGACAACACCGATGTTGGCCGCGATATCAGAATATCCCCACTGGGAGACCAGGACTTCCTTGATGGCCTGCTGGCCCAGGACGGCCGCGCCGATTCCGTGAATGAAGTAGGTCAGGTACATCACGAACGCAGTCGGATAGTATTTCGCTTTCGATTGTGTCTGCATTTTCAATATTCCCCTTTATAATAAAATGATTCTTTTTATAATCAATCTCTGCCGATGAGATCAGTCACCGTAGTGGATGCCGAGGACTTCCTTCATGTGCTCGATCGGCATGTCGTGGCCGGTCCACATCTTGAAGCCTGCAGCGCCCTGGAAGAGCATCATGCCGAAGCCGTTCATATGCTTGCAGCCGACCTCCTTGGCGATGCGGAGGAACTCGGTCTCTGCGGGGGCGTATACGGTATCGGTCACGATCAGGTCGGGACGCAGATAGGATGCGTCGGGCAGCCAGGTCTTGCCCTCGAGGGGCTTCATGCCCATGCCGGTCGCGTTGGCGAGCAGGTAGCTGTCGGCGATCTCCGCGCGGAGGGCATCCTTGTCAGCCAGGTCAAACATCTTCGCCTTGCAGTTGGTCTTCTCGTTGATCTTGCGGACGGTCTCCTCACCGACCTCGTAGAATTTATCCCTGATGTTGAAGATGGAGATCTCCTTGACGCCGTCCAGAGCCGCCTGGATCTCAATGGCAGTCGCCGCGCCGCCGGCACCGACGATGGTCATTTTCTTGCCGATCACGTCGATGTCGTAATCGCGCAGGGACTCCATGTAGCCGATTCCGTCCGTGATATGTCCTTCCAGGACACCGTCCCTGTTGACGATGGTATTGACAGCGCCGCACAGCTCAGCCGCGGGAGAGAGTTTGTCCAGATACTTGCCGACAACGGTCTTGTTGGGCATGGAAACGTTAGAGCCGACCAGCTTCAGAGCACGGATTCCCTTGACTGCATCCTCAAGCGTGCTGTTGTCGACTTCAAAAGCCAGATATGCATAATCCAGTCCAAGATAGGCGAATGCCTCGTTGTGCATCGCGGGCGAGCTGGAATGTCTGATCGGATACGCCATCAGACCGATCAGTTCAGTATGTCCTGTAAGTCTTTCTGCCATTTTTTCCTCCATTCCGGAGCCTTCCGGCTCCGCATCTGCCATGCATCTGCGCATGCGGCGCCTGCCCGCGCCCGTGCCCGCACGGCACATTCAATAGGTAGACCCAGCCTCGATTCATCCTTTGCGTTACTTGCGGCAATATCAAATCGTTAATGAATTAACGACCGCTCTTTCACCTATTATTATAAAATCTGCTATTTATTACTTCCAATACTATTATCATATCAAAATGATGCATTGAAACTATCAATAAAGAAATATATAATATCCTTACAAATATCTATCAGTATTTCTGCGCACATGCGGGACAGGAGGCAGATCATGACCCTCAATCAGCTTCAGTATTTCTATCAGGCCGCGAAGACCCAGCACTTTAATCATGCGGCCGAGAATCTCAGCATCTCCCAGCCCTCTCTCTCCAGGGCCATCTCGGCGCTCGAGAATGAGCTGGGCGTCATGCTCTTCGAGCGCGTCGGCCGAAACGTCACCCTGACCAAGGCAGGCCAGATCTTTCTGGAGCACACGGAAAAGATCCTGGATGACATCGCTGTCGCCGAGCGCAAGATGGAACAGATCGCCTGCAGCGGCGGAGAGATCTCTGTCGCCTACGTCTCCCCCCTGTCCACCAGATTCATTCCCCAGACCGTGCGCTCCTTCTCCAGGATTGAAGAAAACCGGGATGTCACCTTCCATTTTTTTCAGGGGATCTCCTCCCAGAATATCCAGGGCCTGAAAAACGGGCGCTACGATGTCATCTTCGGCACGCGGGACATCTCCGAGATGTCCGTGCGATTCATCCCTCTGATGCGGCAGGAAATGGTCGTCATCCTGCCGGAGGGACATGAGCTCTGCGCCCGGGACCGGATCGAAGCCTCCTGTTTCGAGCAGTATCCTGTCCTCACCTATGACCACATCTCCGGTCTGGGACGGCATACGGAGAATTTCTACCGCCGCCACAACCTCCGCCCCTCCGTCATCTGTGAATCTCCGGATGAAAACGGGATCGCCTCCCTGGTGGAGGAGGGTTTCGGCATCGCGCTCGTTGCAGACGTCGACTATATCCACCGGCCCGGGATCTGCATCCGCCACCTCGCAGAGGGGCAGGAATTCTACCACACCGTTTACATGGGATATCTGGCGGGCAAATACCAGATTCCCGCCGTCTCCCGCTTCATCAAATTCGTCCGCGACGCCTGCGCGCAGGAGGACAGCGCCACGAAGCACGAGCTGTGACCGGGGCCGCCTCTTCCAATAGCATTTCGCTATCAATCTGGTAGCCGTTTTGCATTAGACGCTATCTGTTCTCTCATATTATAATAGAAGCGCAGGCGGGCTGGAGCTGCCCTCTCCGGACTGCCTGCACCAGCCTCCTTTCATCTGTATGATCACAAAAATGATGTAAATCTGATGTAAATGGAGAATCGATTATATGAAGAGCAATTATCCGCACATCTTTGAACCCTTCACCGTCCGCCGCATGACCATGAAGAACCGCATCATGATGACCCCCATGGGCACCAACTTCGGCGAGCAGACCGGTGAAATGAGTTTCCTGCACATCAACTACTACGAGCTGCGCGCCAAGGGCGGCACCGGTCTCCTGATGGTGGAGAACGCCAGTGTCTTCTCCCCGCAGGGCTCCAACGGCACCACCCAGCTGCGCATTGACCAGGACAACTATATCCCGCGCCTGTTCCTGCTCTGTGAGAAGGTCCACAAGCACGGCGCCTGCATCGGTGTCCAGATCAACCACGCCGGCGCTTCCGCGATCTCGTCCAGGATCGGCATGCAGCCCGTCTCCTCCTCCGACGTACCGTCCAAGGAAGGCGGCGAAGTTCCGCGCCCTCTGGAAAAGGAAGAGATCTATGAGATCGTCAAAAAGTACGGCGAGGCCGCCAAGCGCGCCCAGACCGCCGGCTTTGACTGCGTCGAGATCCACTGCGGCCACTCCTACCTGATCAGCCAGTTCCTCTCCCCCGTCATGAACAAGAGGACCGATGAATTCGGCGGAAGCCCCGAGAACCGCGCCCGCTTCGCCAAGCTCGTCATTGAGGAAGTCCGCCGCCAGGTCGGCCCCTTCTTCCCCATCTTCGTCCGCATCAGCGCCGACGAGTTCGTAGAGGGCGGCAACACACTCGAGGATACCCTGGATTACCTCCAGTACTTCCAGGAGGAAGTCGACGTCTTTGATGTCTCCGCAGGCCTCAACCAGTCCATCCAGTTCCAGATCGATGCCAATTACCTGCCCGACGGCTGGCGCTCCTACATGGCAAAGGCCGTGAAGGAAAAATACGGCAAGCCCTGCATCACCATGGGCAATATCCGCGATCCCAAGGTCGCAGAGGATATCCTGGCCCGCGGCGACGCGGACCTCATCGGAATGGGCCGCGGCCTGATCGCGGATCCCGACTGGTGCAACAAGGTCGAGCTCGGCCATGAGGACGACCTGCGCAAGTGCATCTCCTGCAACGTCGGCTGCGCCGGCCACCGCATCGGCCTCAACCAGCCCGTCCGCTGCACGGTCAACCCCGCCGTCACCACCGGCGAGGAGTACAAAAAGCGCAAGGTCAACAAGCCCTGCAACGTCGTCGTCATCGGCGGCGGCACAGCCGGCCTCGAGGCGGCATGCACGGCGGCAGAGGTTGGATGTACGACCTTCCTCATTGAGAAGGAGAAGGAGCTCGGCGGTCTTTCCGTCAAGATCTCCCAGATCCCGGACAAGGTCCGTCTGGCGGACTTCCCCAAATATATGATCCGCCGCGCCTCCAAGCTCCGCAACCTCTTCATCTTCAAGGGCACGGAAGCGACCGTCGACCTGGTGAAGAGCCTCAACCCCGACATCATCGTGAACTCCACCGGCTCCTGCCCCACCCTTCCGCCCATCACCGGCCTGCATGACCGCGTCGACAAGGAAGGCTCCAGGGTTCAGACCGTCCTCGGCATGATCGCCCACAAGGACGACTATCCCACCGACATGACCGGCAAGAAGATCGTCATCATCGGCGGCGGCGCTGTCGGCCTCGACGTCATGGAATTCATGACCGAGCGCGGCGCGGACTGCACGATCGTCGACTTCCTTCCCGTCATCGGCAACGGCCTGGATCCCGTCACCAAGTGCGACACCGCTGCCAAGATGAAGAAGTACAACGTCACCCAGATGACCAGGACCGGCCTGCAGGAGGTCTGCGACGACAAATTTATCGTCAAGCTTCCCGACGGCACCATCAAGGACCTGCCCTTCGACTACGGCTTCATCTGCCTGGGCATGCGCGCCAACACCCCGGTCATCGACGACCTGGAGAAGGAGTACATGGACACGCAGGTTGAGATCGTCAACATCGGCGACAGCAAACGCGCCCGCCGCATCATCGAGGGCACCGAAGAGGGCCGCAACATCCTCCTCACCCTCGAAAAACACGACTTCATATAAAGCTCCCGCGGTGCGACCGTGTGCCCGCATGCTTGCATGCAGGGGCACACGGGCATAGCGCGGGGCCACAGGGATGAGACAAAAAGCCAAATAAAAAAACGGGTGGACCTCCACCCGTTTTTTTATTATGCCCGCCGGCAAGACCGGTCAGCCGTTATTATTTCTTTTTCCTGGCCCTGCCGTTCTCCTGCTCCAGGAGCTTGCCGAGTTCCTCCATGAAGGTGCTCACGTCTTTGAATTCCCGGTAGACCGACGCAAAGCGGACATAGGCAACCGGATCGAGCGTATGGACGCGCTGAATGACCAGCTCACCGATCTCCGAGCTGGAGATCTCCTTGTCCTCGCGGTCAAAGATCTCCTTCTCGATCTCATCGACCACGCGCTTGATCTGGTTGATGCTGACAGGGCGCTTGTGGCAGGCGCGCAGGATCCCGCCCTCGATCTTGGAGCGGTCATAGGGTTCGCGGTTATTGTCCTTTTTGATCACGACCATGGGAATGGTCTCGATCTTCTCATAGGTCGTAAATCTCCGCTTGCAGGCATCGCAAATCCTGCGCCTGCGGATGGAATTGTTCTCCTCCACCGGCCTGGAATCAGATACCCTGGTGTCCTCACTTCCACAATACGGACATCTCATAGCTTACCCCCTGTTCTCTCCTCTGTTTCTGGTCTTTCATTTTCATATTATGATCCGTCACGGTCCTGTGGACCGGATCACATGCAGGCCTGTCAGTCATGCATGCCGCATAACCTTTTCAGGCAGTTTCTCCGTGGACACCCCGCTGCCCTGTCAATTCGTCAGCGGTCATTTTTGTCAGCTGCCTGCCCGGTCTCTGTAGGCCTCTCCCTCCGCCGCCGTTCTGGCCAGGAAGCGGATCACCTCGACCGGATATTTCCCGACCGCCGTCTCGCCGGTGACCATCACGCCCGCCGCGCCGTCCGCGACGGTGTTGAAGATGTCATTGACCTCCGCCCGGGTGGGGACGGCACATTTTTCCATGCTGGAGAGCATCTGGGTCGCCACCATAAAGGACCGGCCCGCCGACCGGCAGGCTGCAGCGATCTCCTTCTGTGCGACGGGGAGCGTCCACAGATCCATGTCGTTTCCGAGGTCTCCTCTGGCGATACAGATGGCATCGCAGACGGGCAGGAGGCTGTCCAGCTGCTGCATGCCGGCCCTGCTCTCGATCTTGGCGATCAGCTGCAGATGGCCCGCGCCGTTCTCGTCCAGCGCCCTTCGGACCGTCTCCAGGTCCGCCCGGCTGCGCACAAAGGGCTGCATGACCCCTGTCACGCCGAATTCCGCCGCGTCGCGGATATTGCGCAGGTCGGCACCGGTCATGGTCGGCGGCTCGATCTCCGCCCCGATCACCTTGATGCTCTTGTCGCCGGACAGCATGCCGCCGCGGACCACCATGGCCATTCCCCGCGAGCCGCCGTCCGCAGTCTCCGTGATCCGGAGCAGAAACCGCCCGTCATCGAGCAGGATCTCCGTCCCCTTCTCCAGCACATCACAGGCGACCCCCGGAACAGGGATGGCCCTGCCTTTGCGGCGGATCTTCTGGCGCTCCTCCTCCGGCAGTTCCTTGCTGTAGTACTGGACCTCTTCATTCTCACAGAGCATCATCGGCGCCCTGAGGCTGCCGATGCGCAGCTCCGGCCCCTGCATGTCGATCAGCAGCATGGGCTCTATGCCCGCATCCGCCGCTGCGGACCGCAGGACCTCCAGCTGCCGCGCGCTCTCACGCAGGCTGCTGTGAGACAGGTTCAGCCGTATCCCGGTCATTCCGGCGCGGAACATATCCGCGAGCACCGCCCGCGTGGCGCAGGACGGTCCCAGTGTACCGTAGATCTCCATTTTTATCCTCCATGATCATATGAGCTAAGGCGCTGCCTGCTGTTTTTATGATCTGATGAAAACACTCGCTGTTTATTCCACGATCTGATGAAAACGACGCGCTGCTTCGCGTGTTCCACGCTCTCTCAGCGCTCCACCCATTCGGAATCCGCTCGTTTTGCGCAAAAACCATGCGCAAAACGGCTCCTTCCTCATGTGTGGACGCTCGCCAAGGTCTCGCGAACGTCCGTGCACGCACGACGTTCGTGAGACTTTTGCTCGCTGTTTTCATCATATCTTCAGTACTATCTTGGCGATGGTGAAGTAGACCGTCAGGGAGATGGCGTCGACGATGGTCGTGATAAAGGGACTGGCCATGACCGCGGGGTCGAAGCCGATCCGGTCCGCCGTCAGGGGCAGGACACATCCGATCACCTTGGCGATCAGGACGACGACCACCAGGGTCAGGCAGACGATCAGGGCAACCTGGATCTGCACCCGGTCCACGACCAGTAGCTTGACAAAGTTGCACACGGACAGGGTCACGCCGCACATGGCCGCGACCCGGATCTCCTTCCACATGGCCTGCAGGGTCTCCTTGAATTCGATCTCCCCCAGGGAGATACCGCGGATGATGGAGACGCTGGCCTGGGAGCCGGCATTACCGCCGGTATCCATGAGCATGGGGATGTAGGCGGTCAGGATCACGTATTTGGCGAGCGCGTCCTCCGCGCGGGTAATGATGGCGCCGGTGAAGGTCGCGGAGATCATCAGGAAGAGGAGCCAGGGCATCCTGGCCTTGTAGGTCTCCAGGATCCCCGTCTTGAAGTAGGGCCGGTCCGTCGGCAGGATAGCTGCCATCTTTTCGATATCCTCCGTGGCCTCTTCCTGGATGATATCGACGATATCGTCGATGGTGATGATGCCGACCATGCGGTTCTCGTTGTCGACGACCGGCATGGCGGTGAAGTCGTATTTCTGGAAAGCCATGGCGGCTTCCTCCTGGTCCGTCATGGTCCCGATGCTGATGATGTTCTCATTCATCATGTCCCCGATCACGGTGTCGGGATCCGACATGACCAGGTAGCGCAGGGCGACCGTGCCCAGCAGGACGCGCTGGGGATCCAGGACGTAACAGACGTTGACCGTCTCCTTGTCGAGACCGATCCTGCGGATCCGCTCGATGGCGTCCCGCACGGTCATGCTCTCCTTGAGGTCGACATACTCGACCGTCATGATGCTGCCGGCGGAGTCCTCGGGGTAGCGGAGCAGGTGGTTGATGTCCGCCCGGGTGTCGGGGCGGGCGTTGCTCAGGATCTTCTTGACGACGTTGGCCGGCATCTCCTCCAGGAAATCCGCCGCATCGTCGGCCATCAAGTTGTCGATGACGCCCGACGCTTCCTTATCGGACAGGGACTGGATGATGTACTGCTGGTCCTCGAATTCCAGATCCGCAAAGACATCCGCCGCCATGGATTTGGGCAGGATCCGGAAGATCTTGAGGGATTCCTCGTCCTCCATCTCCTCCATGACCGCCGCGATATCCGCCGTCTGCATGTCCGCACAGGTCTGCCGCAGCTTGGTATACTGCCTCGACTCCAGCAGCTCACGGAGCTGGTCTTCATAAGCCTTCTCTCTGTTTCTTTCTTCCATATATGCCCCCTTCAGGATCTGTCCGCTGCCCGCCAGCCCCCTTCATGCCGTGCGACGGTCCGCGCATGTACAAAGCAGCCGGACTGCCGGCAGGTCAGCTGAGCGGAAAAAAGTCCTTCGCTTCCGTCAGAATCTCTGCATCGCCGCTTGTCAGCGACGTGATCATGTTTTCCACTGCGTCACCCTGTTTTTCTTCGATGATCAGGCGCAGGGTGACCTTGGCGCCGTATTCCGTCTCCTGCGGCTCGATGCCGTCCCTGCGCAGAGCGTAGAGGAGCCGGTCCAGCGCGCCGTATTCCACGGTCACCGCCAGCCTGCGGCACAGGCACATGCGGGCCTTTTGCGCATCCTCCAGGGCCGCCCGCGCCGCCTGTGTATAGGCGCGGACCAGGCCGCCGGTCCCCAGCAGGGTCCCGCCGAAATACCGTGTGACAATGACCAGTACATTGGTGCAGCCGCTGCCCTCGATGACCCGCAGGATCGGCTGCCCGGCGGTCCCGGAGGGCTCGCCGTCATCCGATGACTTTTTGCGCTCGGAGCCCTCTCCCAGCACCCAGGCGTAGCAGTTGTGCCTGGCGTCATAATACTGTTTCCTGATTCCCGCAATGAAGGCCGCCGCCTCTTCTTCCGACTCAATATGCACCGCTTTCCCCAGAAAGCGCGATTTTTTTTCTTCATATTCCCCCTGGCCGGGGCGGGCAAGCGTCAAATATTCCGAAGCCATCTGATTCCCTCATTTCCGGGGTTTCCAACCTGCCTGCTTGCAGGTCTGCTGCCGTTCCCCGGGGCGCGTCTGTCTCCGGCTCAGTGAGACCGGGCAGGGCTGCCCCCCGCGCCGCAGCCGCGCAGGCAAAAATACTGCTCATATAGTATACATCAAAACCGCATTTTGTGGAACCATCCGCGCGGGAATGAGCGCTCTCACATCTTCCGCGAAGGCCGGCCTCCCCCTGTCCGCACGGTCCGGCCGTATTCCGGGCATTTGCTGACGCCCCTGCTCCAGGCCTCCCCCTGTCCGCACGGCCCTGCCAGGCACATCATACGCAAACAGCACACAACCAGGACACAAACCGGACACTTTTTCGTAACGCAGGTTTTGTTTTTTGCGTATTTATAAGGAAGTTCAAATTTGCTATAATGATGAGACGGCATGACGCAGCAGACCGGGCTCCGGATATGGCTGCCCCGTGCACCTGCCTGCAGATTTTTTTCATGATTCATCTCACCAGGCAGACGTATACATTCAAAGCAAACGGACACTGCGGGGCCGCATGGCCCCCGCCTGCACGTGTATTTTTGAATATCAGAGAGGGAAAGACTGTATGGTTTTTAACAGAAAAAATATTGTCAGGAGAAAGAGCGAGCTCAGGGCCCGCGGCGAGAAGCGGTTCTCCAGGCTCAAGATCCTCATTCTCCTGCTGCTGGTCATCGTGATCACAGGCACCGGAATCATCGGCGTCAGCGCCGGCTACGGGACCTACCGCGGGATCCTCGAGGTCTCGCCGGACATCGGCTCCATTGATGTCAGCCCCAAGGGCTACTCGACCTTCGTGTATGACAATGCGGGCAATACCATCGCGACCCTGGTCTCGACAGATTCCAACCGCATACCGGTCGACCAGAACGGCATCCCCGAGGATCTGCAGCACGCCTTTGTCGCCATCGAGGACGAGCGCTTCTACCGCCATCGGGGCATCGACATCCCCGGCATCTTCCGTGCCGCCTTCGTCGGCATCACCCACGGCTTTGATTTCTCGGAGGGGGCCAGCACGATCACCCAGCAGCTGATCAAGAACAACGTCTTCACAGACTGGACCAACGAGACCACCCAGGACCGCATCAAGCGCAAGATCCAGGAGCAGTACCTGGCCTACCAGCTGGAAAAGACCATGCCAAAGACCGAGATCCTGCTCAACTACCTCAACACCATCAACCTGGGCCACAACACCCTGGGCGTCGAGGCGGCCTCACAGCGGTATTTCGACAAGCATGCGTCCGAGCTGACCCTGGCCGAATGTGCCGTCCTGGCCGGCATCACCCAGAACCCCAGTGCCTACGACCCCATCGTGTACCCGGAGGACAACCGCGCGCGCCAGGAGGTCGTCCTGGAGCATATGCTCACCCAGGGCTACATCACGCAGGAACAGTATGACCAGGCCCTGGCGGAGGACGTCTACACCGAGATCGCAAAGGTCAACGTGGACAAGGAGAAGGTCGACAACCAGGTCAACACCTACTTTGTCGACGCCCTGATCCGGCAGGTCCTGCGCGACCTGCAGAACGGGGACCTGGTCCTGGACGATGAGCTCAACGGCGGCGCCCCCCTCACCGAGGCCCAGGCCTATGCCCTGCTCTACAGCGGCGGACTCCGGATCTATTCCACCCAGGATCCCAAGATCCAGGCGGTCGTCGACAGCCAGTGCAGCGAGAAGTCCGGCAATTTCCCGGACAACACAAAATATTATCTCAACTACGCCCTGACGGTCACCGCGCCGGACGGCACCCAGACCAACTACGACAGCAACAGCGTCGAGTCCTATTTTGCCGAGCGCGAAGAAGGCTACAGCATCCTCTACTCCTCGCGCACCCGCGCGCGGGAGGACATCGAGGAATTCCGCAATGCCATGATGGGCGAAAACGACACCTACGAGGAGAACTATGAGCTGGCGCCGCAGCCGGAGATCTCCGTGACGGTCGAAGACCAGGACACCGGCTACGTGGTCGCCATGCTGGGCGGCCGGGGCGAGAAGGAAGCCAGCCGCGTGCTCAACCGCGCGACCGACACGACCCGCCAGCCCGGCTCCACCTTCAAGATCATCAGCACCTTTGCCGCCGCGCTCGACAGCGACGTCAAGGACAAAAACGGCAATCCCTATACACTGGCCAGCACCCAGATCGATGAAAAATACAAATACGCCAACGGCGTCGAGGTCCACAACTGGTACGAGGGCTACCGGGGCCTGCAGACCATGCGCGCCGCCATCCGCGACTCCCTCAACGTCTACTCCGTCAAGACCCTGACCGATATCACGCCCAAGCTGGGCTATGAGTACGCGGAGAAACTGGGCATCAACACCCTGGTGGACGGCCAGGAGGTCAACGGCCAGATCTTCTCTGATGTCAACCAGACTCTGGCGCTGGGCGGCATCACCTTCGGTGTTCGCAACATCGAGCTCAACGCCGCCTTCTCCACGATCGCCAACGGCGGCAAATACGTGGTTCCCCGCCTCTACACCAAGGTCACCCGCGTCGTGGAGGGCAGGGACCAGACCGGCGACAACGCCGAGATGCAGACGGAGCGGGTCATCCTGGACAACACAGATCCCGAGAAGGAGCGCGTACTCAAAAAGACGACCTGTTATCTTCTGACGGAAGCCATGAAGGATGTCCTGACCAAGGGCACCGGCCTGGCGGCCAACTTCACATCGACCTCGATCGCCGGCAAGACCGGCACGACCGAGGACAGCAACGATGTCTGGTTCGCCGGCTACTCCCCCGCCTACACCACGACCGTCTGGGCGGGCTATGACAACAACACCAAGCTCACCAAGGAAGAGGAATCCCTCGCCATGATCATCTGGCGTCAGATCATGTCCAACATCGACGCCAACAAGACGCACGAGGATTTCTCAAAGCCGGACGACATCACGACCGCCTACGTCTGCCCCGACTCCGGACTCCTCGCCGTCAGCGGTTTCTGTGATAAGGCCTACAACGAGTCCTTTGTCAAGGGCACCGAGCCGACGACTTACTGCCCGACAGGCCTCAAGAAGAAGGAAAAGAAGGAAAAGGAAGAAGAGGAAAAGAAGAGAAAGAAAAAGGAAGCGGAAGAGGCCGCAAAGAAAGCTGCTGAAGAAGCGGCCAAAAAGAAGGCCGAGGAGTCCAAGTCCAAGACCGGCCTCGACAAGCTGCCGGACGATGACGACGACTGATGACTGACTGATGCAGCTGTCAGAGGACCTTCTCCGGACAGCTGTCAGAACGCAGCCATCAGCACGACCTTCCGTCATCAGCTGAAAAGAATCAATCATGAGACAAAAAACCGGGATGACCGTCCAGATATGGATGCGGTCATCCCGGTTTTTTAGCAGATATCACTCTTTCCGGACATGTCGCTCGTTAGGGTGCAGCGCATCTGCGGTTTCATTTGCTCTGTATGTCCACCGTATCAAAGATGGTCAAAGCTTTTCATGTTTTGCGCGCAGGAGCATCAGATACAGGACAGCTCCTGCTGCCAGCATGAGGCCTCCCCCTGCCAGCAGAAAATCCGGATAGATGGAATCTGTGCCGGCGATCTCCAGAATTCCTTTGAGGAGCCCTGCCGCCGTCAGGGCGGCGATACCAAAGCGCCAGAGGTCTGCCTGGATATTTCCCATGCAGAGGGAATGGTCACGGAGGCCGGTGTCTGCAGCGGGGCCTGCTTCCGGAGCTGCCGGCTTTTCTTCAAAAACCGGCAGGATTCCCAGCTCCTGCAGCAGGGCCGGCAGGCCTCCCAGGGCCAGCGGCCACACAAAGAGAGCGGACATCCACACAGAACGGATCTCATGTGAAAAATGCCCGTATACAGCGGCAAAAACAACACAGAAAGCCGCGATCATAACATACCGCACAGAGTTCCGGCGGATCAGATTCTTTTTTTCTTTCATCTCACTGTTTCCTGCCATGCAGGTTTTTAATAGCCGATGTAGACGATATCGCTGATGATGCGCTCTTCAAATACATCCCCATAGGTCGTGGGTTTATTCATCACCTTCCCGTTGAACCACATGGTCGAGGAGCCCCCTCCGTCGAGGTTGTAGGCGATGTCGCACCCCAGCTCCTGCATCAGATCCGCCAGCTGATAGAGGGACAGTCCGTGGCTCTCCCGGGTCCTCCCGTCCGAGACGACCATACAGTAATGGAGGGGCTCTATGATGCCGATCGCCGTGCGCGGGTTGGTGATCTGGGCGCGCTCGACCTCCTCTCCCTCCACGACCCTGACTTCGCCCCCATTGACCAGGGCGGGCCCGAAGGAAAAGACCTGCTGTGCCCCCTCCTCTTCCAGTTCCTGCGCTGTCACGACAGCTTCGTCGATGATCCGAAAGGACCCGTCCTCCATGATGGCCAGGTCCTCCCCGTAGGGATAGCGGGTGTTGGAAGAACTGCGGTAGAGGTAGCCGTTGCGGAGGACATAGCCCTTTTCACGAAAGCCGAAAAAATCCCCGTTGATGGCGAAGACAGCGCCGTTTCTCTCTGCGATCGCAGAGGGCACCTCCGCCAGGTTCCTGCCGAAGGAATCCCCCGCCAGGCCCGTCTGCAGGAGGGAGGGATCCGACAGGACCACATCCGCGATATAGACGGTCGTGTTCTCCACCCGCCTCGTCGTAATAGAGATGCGGATGTTGTCATCCTCATAGCTGTCCTCTGTCACGACAGCCTGCCCTCCGCCGGAAAGCCTGCCTGTCTTCCGGCCTGCCCGGACGATATTGCGGGGAATCAGGAAAGTATCCAGCAGGACAAAGACCGTAAACAGTACCAGAAACAGCGCGTAGGCCAGCCGGATCCGGCTCCGGGCGGAGCGACGCCTGCGGCGGGGCTGCCCGGGACGCCTGAGGGGCGCAGACCCCTCTCTATTCAGTTTTTCCTGTGCGTCTGAACCGGTTCGCAAGCCGCCATTCTCCTCGAAAGCTTTACTGAATACAGTCATGTAAAAAAACAAGCCATGCAAAAACAACAAACCGGATGCCCTGATGGACATCCGGTCTAAATCGTAGCGAGGGGGGGACTTGAACCCTCGACACCGCGGGTATGAACCGCGTGCTCTAGCCAGCTGAGCTACCTCGCCATATGTCTGCTGACGGCAATTTACAGCCGCAACACAGTTGTTTTTCTCTTCTGTGTTTGACCAGCTTCTATAGTATACGATTGAGAAAGAGGTTTGTCAACAGATATTTTTTCTTTTTTTCGCCAGTTTTTAACAGCTGTTTTTCGTCAATATATAGCTGTATTTTCGTCAAGCAGACCAGCAGGAGGACCGGCGGGACAGATCCTGCGCACTTCATAAAGCCGGCCGGAATGATCGGCAGGGAGAATGATGCAGGCAGAAAGCAGGGACGGATCTGCCCGGTTCTTGTTGAACCGGGCAGATCCGTCCCGCATATTCATTCATACTTATCTTTGGACCGTGAAACCGTCCCGGCGCTCACGGTTTTCTTCAAAGAACCACGAGATCCGTCCCAGGTGGCTCATTCAATCTCGCCGGTGTGAACGGCCCGGGCGGTGAGCTTCCTGCCGTCGGTGCCGATCTCGATGATGTCGCCCTCGGAGACCTGGTCGGCCAGGATCAGGCGGGCACCTGCGGTCTCGACATTTTTCTGGATGTAGCGCTTGAGGGGCCGCGCGCCGTAGGCGGGGTCGTAGGCAGCCTCCGCGACGAAGTACTTGGCGTCGTCGGTGAGGCGGATGGTGATGCGGCGCTCCTCCAGGCGTCGGTTGAGGTCATCGACAATGAGGTCGATGATGCCCTTGATATCGTTCCTGGAGAGCGGGTTGAACATGATGGTCTCGTCCAGGCGGTTGAGGAACTCGGGGCGGAAGGTGTCGCGCAGAAGCTTCCGGACCTTCTCTCTCGTGTACTCAGAGATCTCCCAGTGCTCCTGTTCCTTCCGGAAGGACTCGGAGAGCTTCTCCGTATCCACGACCGGCTCCGGGCCTTTTCCGGATGTGCCGGAACCGCTTCCCGCAGCAACGCCCCCGAAGATCTCAGAGAGGCCGGAGCCGTCCCCACTGCCGGCAGCTCCTCCATCGTCTTCGTGGAAGACGACCCTGTCGTGGCTCTCGCCGGCCTTCTCGCGGCGCTCGATGTCCGCCAGGATCTCCTGGGCGCCCAGGTTGGAGGTCATGATCAGGATGGTGTTCTTGAAGTCCACTGTCCGGCCCTGGGAGTCGGTGATCCTGCCGTCGTCCAGGACCTGCAGGAGGACGTTGAAGACGTCCGGGTGGGCCTTCTCGATTTCGTCGAAGAGGACGACGGAGTAGGGCTTTCTGCGGACCGCCTCGGTCAGCTGGCCGCCCTCCTCGTAGCCGACGTATCCGGGCGGCGCTCCGATCAGGCGGGAGACGGAGAATTTCTCCATGTATTCACTCATGTCGATGCGGACCATGTTCTTTTCATCGTCAAAGAGGGCAGCCGCCAGGGCCTTGGCCAGCTCGGTCTTGCCGACGCCGGTGGGGCCCAGGAAGAGGAAGGAGCCGATGGGCTTGTCGGGATCCTTGATGCCCGCCTTGCTGCGGATGATGGCCTCGGTGACCCGGGTCACGGCCTCATCCTGGCCGATGACGCGGCGGTGGAGCTCCTCGCCCAGGTTCAGGGTCTTGGACCGCTCGGACTCGGTCAGCTTGCTGACCGGAATGCCGGTCCAGCGGGACACGATTCGGCTGATCTCGTCGTCCGTCACGCGGTCGTGGACCAGGCTGTTGTCGGCGCTGTGCGCGGCCTCCTCGCTCTGGGCCAGCTCCTTTTTGAGCTGGGGCAGGCGGCCGTACTGGAGCTCCGCGGCCCGGTTGAGGTCGCCGTTCTGCTGGGCGATCTGGATCTC
>OCTW011524353.1_pt1 | contig 26951 bp, 36 predicted proteins | sample 1539671 | NCBI WGS metagenome assembly OCTW01 (sample SAMN02144230, study PRJEB22623) | gut metagenome | biome: sheep rumen | host: Ovis aries | place: New Zealand | reverse complement strand
GCAGCAAATCCGAATGAAAAAGAGTTAAATAGAGCGCCTATTATCCCCTTTCTTTGTAGCATTTTTGCAAGTTTCTTTAAATTTAGACAAAGTCTATGAATATCGTATCTCACATGGTTGGACACAAGAAGAAGCACTAACCGCGCCTGTAAGAACTCTCAGCAAAATAGAAAGCCTGTCGAAGAATGATTTCTTCGGCAGGTATAATTTTTACTTATCAGATGGAATCTCAACATCCGCTATTCTCTTGAAAACATCTTCATAATCAATATCTAATGGAGGCAGTTTTGCCACCTCTTCATCCCAATCGATAATATTGTAATTAAATGAGAATTTATCCATGTTATCCTTGTAATACTGCTCAGCAACCGCACACATAATACCGCATATACGTCTAATACTCATTGTATACGAACGTCTATGCTGTCCGAATATTGTACTAATCTCGCTTGAATCACTATAGATATCAAAATCCTTCTTTTTCTCTATCTTCAAAGTAAAATGATCTATAGGTAGATTCCCTCTTTTCTTCAACTGTTCATTATCAACATTTGGTACTCCTGAATGTAAAAGCGAACATCTTAAGCTATACATTACCTCTCCAGATAAATACGGCATCTCCTCCTCTGTAGTTTGATCTGGATTCTTCTCTGTATATCCAATTTCTTTGTTATACCAATCAATATATCTTTTCCAAACGTACTGTTCGTCAGGATATTCTGCCTTTCCACAAATATCAGGAAGCGTTAATGCAGAATTTAGAGCTACATAATACAAATCATGGTCTAATGCCCCTCGAATATCATCAATAATCTTTTGAACCATAGTTACCCCCTCCGAAACTTATTTTTTTCTTAGTCCCAAGTATGCTTCTATTCTATCTGCTGTATCAGTTAATTCGTTTAGAACAAATCTCTTAACCGCATCATAATTTGTTTGAAAGTATTTCTGCGTCAGCCCTTTTAAAGGGTCTGATAAAACCAGTTCATCTTTCTTTAATGCAACACCTAATTTATAATGAGCCAACGAATTTCTAAATGCTTGTGATATGTATTGATTAGACATCAAAAAATCAATGTTATATTCATCACGAAGCTGACGTAGCATATTCTCCATGTAGTAGTAGCAAATATATTCCATTCTCAGCTTCGTAGAAACTCCTTCAATGATTATTTCTTCTATGCCATGTAACACAAAGTTTATAATACATAAACATGCAAACAATACATGTTTTATCGAGAAGTCATTTCCAAAAGGTATTTTTACAAAGCCACCATAATCTTTATAATAATGCTTTTGATTCATGACTGAATATCCATCATGAATACCGAATGCAGAAATATATCTTCCCGCAAATTCAGCCATTTTCTTGATATATTCTCCATTAGTATCATTAAGATTAAAATTCGGAATATAACAAGCATCTAAAATGGTATTCCCACAATGGTAATCATCAATGAAGAATACTCCCATCGTGTCATATAGATGTAAATCCTTTGCTATCTTTTTACATAGTCCTCCAAAATATTCATCGCTTTCTAAGTATCTTTCATTAAGCATATTAAAAAACTCTGCTAGTCCATACCCCCACGTCTTTGCTGCACTACGCATTATTTCATAATATCGCTCCTGCTCATCGTTGAATAATGGAATATCAATTTTGCTCTTCAAAGAATTGTTATATGATTTTATCCAATCTTCCGCACCATCCACAATCAAACCTATATACGGACTTAATTCAATCCAATATGAAGGCATTATTTTCTTCCTGTTTATCACTAAAGAATATAGGAATCTCATATCATCCTGTATCAGTTCAATTGCAGCCTGCTGAACTGGATTTAGATTCGATTTATCAATTCTATTATCCATTGTTTTCTACACCATTTATTTCAACTAATCTTAGCAAAATCGCCTTGCTCTTTTTCTTGTCTCTACTCGGCTCTCATCCTGCCTGGGGCTACTAACGAACCACTGCAGCCTCCCTGAAACGTTCCAAAACCATATAGGAAGTTTAAGTTTTGTATCAACGCTCGATTTTATCGGAACCTCATTTATGAGGTCTGTCTTTTTCATTTTCGCATTAACATGCAAATGCCCCGCTGTTTCACGAGTTCTCGAAAGTCCACTTATTATAATGTTTTGATATTCTATATCAGGAACTCTGTATCGTTCTTCTGATATCGGTGCCTCGTCATATTCTCTGCAGGCTCGCTCAAACTCCTCTGATGTATACCACTTATTCCATTTATAATTTACTTTTCCGTGTCTGATTATTACTATCTTCATATTTCATTTCTCTATAGGTATTTCTCAATCACACTCTGTTCTACTACTCTTTTCCCAATGCAAACTTTGAATTGCCGGTACCGCTGAAATATATGCCTATCATAGTGTTTTATCTCTCCAATTATGTGAGGCCTAGATAAGTTTCTCACAAAAAGCTTCTATTTTCCTATCATTATCTTCATTAACTCGTGTCTTCGGATCTATAAGTATCAGTTCCGCCTCAAACTCATCTATACTGATCTGCTTCTTAATTCTTTCAAAAGCCTTCTCTGCACCATTGCCACTCTGACAGGCAAATACAGATATTCTCTTTCCTTTAATCTGTTCCTTATGCTCGTCCAGAAATGTACAGAGCGGCGGAGCAGGACGGCTTGCCCAAACAGGAAAACCAAGGATAATATTATCATATTTTGATGCTTCAAACTTATAAGGCTTAAGTGCCGGCCTCTCACCCATTACAGCACTCTTTCCGCCCCATAAGAACTTTTTTGCACCCTTATCCGGATACGATTTATCCGGTTCGATTCTTATTATATCCGTATCAAGCTTTGTAGCTATCTTCTCCGCCACCATCTCACAATTTCCAAGCATAGAATAATAAACTATTACTGTACCCATTTTATTTCTCCTTCAAAATCTTTTTAGCCTTGCTGCACCAACGTAAGTATGCTTCGTAAGTTTCTATTCCAAAAGTAACTGTCAGGTAATAGTGTATATGGTCTTCCTGATCCAAGACCCGTTCCAGATTTTCCTTATATAACCTAAGAACTTCCAGATTCCCTCTTACCTGTTCTTCAAAGATTTCAATATTATGAACTGTAACACTTCTATCTTCTGTTCCACCAAAATACAACTTAAGAAGCGTCTCGTATTTAAGGTCGTTAGTTGCCTTCTCTTCATTCAACCATACCTTAAGAGTATCTTTACCCTTCTTGGTTATCTGATAAACTATCTTCTCACGTCCTCCGGCAGTATCTGTTTTCTTACGCTTCACAAGTCCCTGTTTTTCCATATCGTTAAGAGCCGGATATATACTTCCGAAGCTCCCCTTCCAGAAGAAGCTGATAGCACCATCTATCTGTTTTTTTATATCATAACCCGTCAGATTCTCATGAGCCAGAAGTCCCAAGATTACAACATCTATCTTTCTGTCTTTAGCCATCTTAATCACCTTTTCCAAGTCCATTTATACGAAAGAGCTTTTTTAGGACATCCATCCACACAGGCTCCACACTGTATACATTCAGTACATTTTGAAATGCTGCAATCAGCCACCATCTGCTTCACATCAAGCCCCATTGAACAGGCCTTATTACACATCCCGCAGCCAACACATTTTCCTTTTTTAACCTCTATATGAAGCTGAGGAAGATGCAGCCACCTTCCTACTGTACTTCCGATCACCATGAAAGGCGCCATCCAGCATATATAATGACAGGCCGCCCTTCGGCCATGTATTAACGCCGGAAGAATTAACAGCATAACCACTCCGTAGTATATCACATAGTTATAGATACTCGATACAGAAATACCATGATCAGTCATATAAAACGGATCTATCGTCACGTCGTTTTTTCCACAGATAAATGTAACGATTACAGCTATTATCCACAGAATCCAGATAACATATTTGATTCTATCTCTCTTACCCTGTTTTGCAGGTTCATCCTTAACTCTCATTGTACATTCCTGAAGCCCGCCTGCCGGACATAAATATCCGCACCATGCTCTTCCGAAAAACATTGATAATACAAGCATTAAGCAAAATACTATAAAGCTTCCGTTAATTATATGCTCCAGCGCTGCATTGATAATAAGATATGGTGAAAAATACCAGATAGTAATCGGAAAAATCAGAAACGAAATGAGCAGCAAACACTTTCTCACTTTTTGCCTCATTAGTACCACACTCCTTTGTCAGAACATTATATCAATTTGATATATATCATTTTGATATATTATGCATCTGTATAGAGTAATTGTCAAGAAAAAAGAACCTGCCGTTTTCTCAGCAGGTTCTGATCATCCATCAAATATATCCTTTCTCTTTCAGAAACGGTCTCAGGCTATAGCTGACTGTACTGCTTTCACTTTCTGTAAGCAAGAATCTCTTTCCCTTTTTGGTTTCAACGTAGATGCGGTAGGTCGTCCATTTTTTATGCTTGTCTGAATGACTTACATCTTCAACTTTGATATCAGCGATATCACTGTAATCTGCCACCGCCATCCCGCGATAATATCCTATCAGAGAACTATATGTTACGAAAACCCCTATCTGTTCATAATGCACTGTATACGGATCATTTACAAGTCCATCTATCTCCCTGGCAGTATATTTCTTTCCGCTGAAGGCAGGTTTTATAAACCTTATCATATTCAGAGTTTCACGTACTCCTACAAACGAACATATGATGATAGTAAGTCCAAAAACAAGCCCAAGAACATGATTATTCTTAAACTCTTCCCACAGATTCACCTTAGTACAGTCAAGATAATAATATGCATATTCCTCATCTTTAAGGAAATCGAGATAGCCGATTTTCTGATAATAATCTTTGACTGCCTCTCGGATGTCTTCCTCAGAAACGCGTATCTTCTTTATCTTCCCGCGGAGTTTAACAGGCCTATCCATACCCTTTATCTTTCTTTCGTCAAGGTGGGCGGCAAGTATATGATCATCTCCAACCTTAAGATCATTAAATGATCCATAAACATTCACCGGTTTTTCAGAAATCACGACACTGTAAAAATCATCATTTAACTTATCGGAATAATTATTGAACGGTACCGTATATTCTGTATAAACATCAAGACAAGTTCTTATGAAGCCTGATAAGATCAGAGCAAGTCCAATTATAAACAGCAGCGAGCTCATTCTGGCCGAAAGATAGTCACTTTGAATCTGCTTACGGATATCAGGATTCGTGTAATCCTTAGTAAATGGTTTGGCCATTCGGTCCATTTTATTCTTACGCTTCTCCCTTGCTTCCTCTCTTTTTGCTTCTTTGTCCTTCTTCTTATCCGGACCGGCCGCTTCATCATCCTCTCCCTTTACAGTATAGAAGATCATCAGGAATATCGAGAGAGCAAGCGGAATCCCTGCTATTACAAACAACGTTATTACAGTATACTTAGTCTCTTCAAGATAACCTTCAATATAATAATCCTCAGGATTCTCGGGATTATAATGGATAACAAGTTTATCTCCTTCCCGCCCATAACCACGGCCGGCGTAAAGAGTATTAATCTTGAATTTATCATCCGTATTAACTTTAATTTCTACCCAGTATCTTCCACTTTTTCCGGTACTGAGATAACGTCCCTCTGTTGTCTGCTTCTTTCCACTAAGGAGTCCTTCACCTTCACGATCTACGAAGCCTATAATCTCAGCAGTGTAATCATTCTTAAGTTGCTTATAAAAACGAAGTTCTAAACAAGCTATAAAACCGAATATCAGCGCAATCAGAAGAGTGAATGTAGGAAAATATATTCTTCTTTTTACTTTTTTTGATGTTTTTGAATTCTTCATTTTGTTAAGATACCATACCTATCAGGTCGTCTATATTTATCCCCCATGACATCAATATTTCTATGACTTCTAAGTTTATCCAAATCAAGTTCAGCAACATATACTCCTGCCGTTCCCGGAGCTTCAAATACACACATATCTCTTACTCCCGGTTCATCGAAATGCCATGGAACTCCATCGAATAGCGTTGAATGTCCATTACAATCAGGCTGTCCTTCCGGATAGTTACATGTGGCAATTGCGACCATATTCTCATATGCTCTTGTTCTTAATGCAGCGAGCCTGTTAATCTCCATCGGACATGCATTTGGTGCCAGAATTAATTCCGTCCCTTTAAGCATGAGTATCCTTGCACTTTCAGGAAATTCTCTGTCAAAGCATATCATTGAACCTATCTTTACTGTTCCTCTTCCAAAATCGAGATCTGCGGTATAGAAATCATCTCCACCATCCAAAACCTTTTCTAAGTCAAAAGCACATGTATGAACCTTCGAATAGTGAAGTATCTCATTTCCTTTTCCATCGAAGAAAACAACCGAATTAAGCGGTTTAGGTTCATGCGATTCAAGAAAAGTCACTCCTATTGCCATCTGCAATTCTGAAGCAAGTATACGGAATTCATTTATAAAATCACTATCTTTATCAATAGCAAGAGTTTTTATTGTTCTTTCATCCTTTGGAAGATAATATCCGTCACTCCACATCTCGGGAAAGAGAGCAATATCTGCCTCCTGTTCCTTCGCCAAAGCACAGGCTTTTTTACCTATCTCAAGATTCTCCTCAAGATTCTTTCCGGGCATTATCTGTAAAAACGCAATTTTAATCTTCATAATCTGTTTTAATCCAATCTTCCTTTGTCATCAGGCTCACATAGCCCGTCCGTTTTTCATTCATAAGTGGTACATCAACATTTTCTGTCCGCCATTGATATTTAAAACCACATTTTTCCTGTACGCGTTTTGATTTAGTATTACCTTCGTAGTAGCCGACCCAAACCTTATTCATACCTAAATCTTCAAATGCGTGCCGAAGGATTTCCATAGCAGCTTCCGGCATGATGCCCTGACCCCAGAACGGTTTTCCAAGCCAATATCCCAGCTCACATTCATCATCCCGCTCGGTCATATCAGTATGCCCGTTCAGTTTAAGTTCGATCGCACCGATAGCCTTGCCATCCTCTTTAAGACATACGGCATAGGCTTCTTTGCCGTTAAAAACATTCTTTATAACATCCAGGCTCTCTTCGATGTTCTTATGAACATGCCAGCCTGCTATCGGACCCACATCAGGATCACTGGCGTATCTAAATAAATCCTCTGCATCGTCTTCATTCCAGCGGCGCAGGATGAGACGTTCTGTTTCCAATGATACTTGAAGATCCTTACGCAGATATATCATGTCAATAAGCTGAACTCCTTCCTCAAATATCGGATGGTCATAGTTTTCCAAAAAGAAATCCTTGATAACATGGTGTCTTACGAATCCACACTTTTCATAAAATGGAATTGTAAGCGGACTGTCACCCGTGCCAACCTGAAGAGTTGAAAAACTTCCTCTGTATTCTCGTGATATAAAATCAATCAACTGCCTTCCATATCCCTTGCCGTGAGCTTCAGGAACCGTTGCAATATTCTTGATTTCCAGAACCCCGTCACCTTCATCGGTAACAACACATTCCCCTTTGATACCATCATCTTCAAGGACATACATTGTACCCTTATCAAGATATTTATCGATCATATCTTCCTGCTCATCCGCTAGGAAAAGCAATCCCATGTAATCTCTTTTATTATCCTTTACTTCATGGATTTTAATACTCATATTTTCCCTCTTACGTAATATTAAACCTGCTGATTTCTCAGCAGGTTTCAATGCTAACTCTCTGTATAAAGGCGATATCTGTTTTCCGGATCTGCTTTAGCATCGTATAGTGCTATATCCGCTTTTTTGAAGAGTTCAGAATAATTATTTTCCTCACCATGGTATATGGCAATACCAACACTGATGTTGATCTTCTGCATTCCATTTTCAAGTACAACCTTTTCCGGCACCTCTTCGGTGATCCTGTCAGCGATTTGACGTGCAGCCTCAGGATCATCATTATTTCTGATAAACGCTATAAATTCATCTCCACCGAAACGACCGATAATATCATCACTGTTAAAGGTTTCATCCAGGAAGCTTCCCATCTGGCGAAGGACATCATCTCCTATGTCATGGCCAAATGTATCGTTGATCGACTTGAACTTATCAATATCCATTACGAACAGAAGTCCCTTGCCCATTGATCCATCTGACAGAAACTGATTGATTTCCCTGGTCATTGCCCCTTTGTTTTTCAGCCCGGTAAGTTCATCAGTATCCTTCTGGACATTGATCTTCCTGGTCAGCACAAATTCCTTTATACGAAGTGAATTGTCTATTACATTAAGGAAGATTCCGACTACAGTAAAAATAAGGACATTCCCGAGATCAATCCGCCAGATGTCATATTGCTTTATACCATGTGACCACAGCAGATAAACAGTTGATGACACACCAAGTTCAATAGCCATGAAAAACGGTTTATCAATCATGAACATCGGTGTGATGAGCAGAAATGCAATGAACGCAACTGCAGGAATATTGGGCTTGTTCACGGAAATAAGACAGCCAAACAGAAACAGCAGTGATATCGACAGATAGATCAGAAGCTGTGCGATGATTGAATCTTTTTTCAGTTTAAACAAAAGTACTATACCTATCACTGAATAAACAAACGCAAGCAAATACAGCAGGCTGTTTGATTTCAGCATGCTAAAACGCAAAGAACATATATAGAGAGCGCCAAAAACCGCTGCCATCAGGAAGTGCAGTATTCGCCACACTTCGAAATTGGATATATAGGCATCCTTCTTTATGGCGTTATATTCATCTTTTTCGATTCCGCAATAGAAAAAGTAATTACGAATAATCCGTAAGTATTTCATCACTGATTCTATTCCTCCCTTAACTGATCGTCGCATCCACGAGGAGTTTTCAGATTCAAAATCACTACTGCAGACAGAATAAGGAGTATACCTAATCCTGACATAATCGTTAACGGTTCTGTAAATAATAATATTCCAATTAATGTAGCCACCATAGGTTCAACTGTCGCTATTATTCCTGCTTTGCTGGCTTCCACGCTTTTAAGTCCGAGAGTATATGCCATAAAAGGAATCACTGCGGTGATTAATGCAGTCAGTATACAAAAGAACAACAGAAAGCCTATGTCAGTTGCAGCCATAAACTTATTATATACATCTGCCGGTCGGCATATGATCCATGAGCCGACAGCGGCAATCGCAAAAGTATAAAATGTAACGGTGTATGGAGAATACTTACGTAAGGCTACTGTTCCTAAAATGCTGTATAATCCATATCCGATTCCCGATCCAAGCCCGACAAGCAGTCCTGTCAGCGTTACTCCTTCCCCTGAGATTCCTGAAACCAGCACACAGCCTGCAAATGCAAGAATCAGAGCTGTCAGTTTCTTTCCATTCAGTTTTTCATGAAAGAACGCTACTGACATGAGCATTATCCATACAGGTGATGTATAAAGCAGAATCGCAGCTGTTGAAAGCGGCATCATTGTGATTGCAGTAAAATAACATACTGTAAAGAATAAAATACTTCCAACACCCAGTCCCAGAAATAATGGAATATCTTTAGACGAAATCTTAAACCCTTTACGGTCCTTTATAAAAAGCACCAGAGCAAATATCAATGCCGCCAGAGTTACACGTATTGCAACAATTTGTATGGAACTAAAACCATATTCACTCAGCCTTCTTACAAATATTCCCATGCTTCCCCAGAAGCATCCGGCGAGAATGATAAAGACCGTTCCCATATTTGATTTTTGCTGTTCCGTCATTTCGTCACAATAACCTTTACAAATAAATATTCACTTATTTGATTTTACCATATTCATTATCATTTTGGAACCTTGACAAATGTTCAATACGCCTTGAGCATATTCACATCTACAGATGCCAGCGGAATCATTTTTTCCTCTCTCTTTTATTCTCATACATGAGCTTATCTGCTCGCTGCATCACGCTGCTCGCCGTACCGTCCTCAGATGGGCTGAAAACAGCAAAGCCCTTTGAGATCCTCACCTTTTCCCACGGTTCACATGGCGATGCATTAATTGCATCGGTAGCTTGATCGAATTGCTCCACGAGTGATTCCATGTTGCTGTAATCTGCATTTTGAACAATGACAGCAAATTCATCACCACCGATTCTGAACACAGGACAATGTTTGAATATTTCGCAGATTGTACTGCAGGCGGTTTTCAGGTATATATCACCCCTTGTATGACCATATTGGTCATTAATCTTCTTCAGGGAGTCACAGTCAAACATACCGATAGCAAACTCCGGAGCCTGTTCTCCTTTATCTATCTGTTCCTGCAATTCATTAAGGGCTATTGTAAATGCACCTTTGTTTTTCACATGAGTCAGCGCATCAAAGAATACCTGACCATTCAGGTCGTTAATATGTACCTTCACATTATCAGAAAGTGTCTTAAATGACCGAGTGAGCCTGCCCAGCTCATCATCCCCATCATACGGAAGGTCAAAATCATAATCTCCCTGATCAACCTGCTCTGCTGCCTTAGTCAGCTGCTCAAGAGGTCTTGTGATGCGTCTTGTGTATATCATGAGAAAGACACTTGCCAATACAAGTACAAAAACGGCGCTCAACGCAATATTCAAAACGAGCCCTTTCCAGCCACCCTGTGTTTCAGAAACCGGAGCTGTGACATTCAGGCGCATTCCGTTACTCAGCTGCCGCGATACCGCAACTTTATCCTCTCCGTTATAAGTGTAATGTATGTATGTACCGTCGCCAACCTCATCAGCAGGTATTTCATATGCCCCATCCGTAGGCAGATTGGTTACATCTATATGTGGATGATAGAAGATCTTTCCATCCGAATCACTCAGAAAAGCGTATCCGTTTCTATATGGATGGATACCATTTACCTCTGCTGCCATTGTCGAATAATCAACTTCTATACCAACAACTCCGATGAACTGTCCATTACAATAAACAGGTGCATCATATGAGATTACCCGTACATCGAGATTATCCGTAATGTATGGCGCCAGCCAGATTGGCGTACCTTCATGCTTCGGAGCTGTGAACCACACCAGTTTTGACGTATCCTCTACATCGTACTTCGTTATGTCTGTAACTTCATGTTCCTTAAAGCCTTCTCCATCCAGATTGGTATACCAGAATCCTTTAACCGAAGACGAAACCGACGGGTCAATGCGGTAATAATAGGTCAGAACCCCTTTTGTTTTGGAAGCCATCAGGCCAAAATACTCTCTGGCATTTTCCATATGCTGAGCAAGCTTTTCGTCATCTAAACCATCCAGATCCTCTTCTACAAATGATGAGACACGTAATACCGAATCCTCAACACTGTCGAAATAATAATTAAGACTCTGCTCACCGGACTCACACAGCATCAGGAGCAGCTGATCAGATTTGCGGCTTTCAGTTCTTCGTATAAAGATGGCACTGAGTAATGTAACGATTATCAGAGCCACGAGAATCAAGCAGAGCATAGTAACTGTAATTCTTGTCCGTAATGAATGCATCTTTTTCCTTTCTCTCGAAAATTACTCAGTAAAATCCTCAGCCAACAGTTCTTCCATTTCGTCCTTTACCCATTCAGGAGCGATTATCCTTACATCCCCTCTAAGGGCTACGACCCACGCCAGAAACTGTGAGCTTACTGCAACATCAACCTTCACTTGAAATAATTCTTATCAATCGGACGCGGCTTAACATCCTTTCCGAACTGATCTATGATCACGTTTGCCATTTCATTTCTGCACTTTAAGGTGACCGTCTCAACATCTCCGCCATTCATGCGGAAGTACTGTTCATTCAGCCTTGCCTTATCCTGCCTTGTTGCCTCATCCCTGCCCTCGCGCTTAAGGTCCGAGATCGATACATTTCTCATCTTGTCCACGCGGTAGTGTCTCATCTCACCCCTGTCATGATCGTAAGCGATAAGATAATATCTTTCATCGTCAAAATGGAGTGCCCACGGACTTACCGTATAGAGAGCCCCATCACGACGGAACTCCTCTTCACCTTTCAGGTTCCAGCTGAAGTATTTGAACTGTATCGCCTTATTCTCATTCATGGCAGAATGAATTGCATCTATCGTATAATAGATACTCTCATTCATGTTCTTAACACGCCCTGCCACCTTAACCTCACGGTTAATAAGCTTGGCATCATAAATACTCACTGACTTCTCAAGCTTCTTTATGAGCTCCTTAGTCTTCTTCTCTGAAATGAATTTCGAAGACTGAATGGCATCAACCAGAAACTTAAGCTCAGCAATCTCAAAATCCCTGTTTCCACAGTAATATACAGTTTTCGAACCGACACGTTCCTTTATGATCTCTATTCCGAAATCATCGAGCGCATCCAGATCGTCATATACACTCTTCCTTTGCGCATCAATACCATACTTCGCCAGTTCATCTATGATCTGAGGCATGGTAAGACTATGTGTATCATCAGTCTGTTCCTGCATTATCTTTGCAAGATACAGAAGTTTTAATTTCTGATTATTACCCCTCATAATAACCCCTTTATGTCACTATTTCTGGACTGCAGTATATTCCGTCACATTCAGCACAGTCTCACCATCAATCTGCGCAGCGCACGGACGTGAGAAACGAACACTTATCTCATTTCCGGTAAACATCTGAACTATATCCGTCTTCGCCACATGCTCTCCCTTGAAAATGGAAGGAAATGCCATAAGCGCCTTAATCTTTGATTTACAATGATAAACAACCACTGTAAGCTTTCCCGAGAAACGATCCTGCTCAGGAGCCATATCCATTCCTCCACCGTAATACTTACCCTTCATGGCAGGCGCTATCCATACATTTTCAAATTCATGCTTCACTCCGTCGACAGTTATCTCCGCATGGCATGGTTTAAAATGGAACAACAGTCCTTTGATGGCTATACCCGAATAATTGATCTTCTTCTCCGGGTTCTTCTCCTTAATCTGATCTGCCACTTCGCAGCAGTATCCATCTATACCGAAGCCCATATTGTTGATAAAAAGCTTCTCCATTCCATTTACACGTACAGTAGGAAGATTCGTGAGATACTTATTTACCTGAACCTCTTCTCCCGCCTGTTTACCTATATCAGTCAGGAAATCATTTCCCGTTCCGCAGCCGAGCAGGTAGATGTTATTCTTGATCTCAATCCCATTCACTGCATTTACAAAATAATTAAGCGTTCCATCTCCGCCGACAAGCACGACCTCGTCTTCAGGATTCAGTCCCTTAAGATACTCAGGATAATCTATCCCGACTGCATCCACCAGTTCGACCCCTTCCTTCACTTCAGGTCTTATTCCGTTATTTGCCAAAGAATTGTAAAGATAGTATTTCATGTCACCCCTCCGGTTTTATAAAAGTCCCAATACGATAAGGAATTCACCTATCGAATATGTCAGCATCACAAGGAAATGCGTCTTCAGTTTACTGTCCTTATCGAATCTGACAAAGAACAGTGATGAATCAGATACAAAGAAAAGAGCCGCTCCGACTGCAGTGATCACAGTAGCCACACTAGGCACACTGACACAGCGGAATATAGCGAAACAGTTCATCGTCCCGTTGATTAAAAGATATAAAAACATCGGATAAAACAAAACCTTTGGAAGATGAGGCTTAAGCTTCGAGAAAATGAATGAGACTGTCACCGCAAAAAACACTGAGAGCAGAACAATCAGAAAAACAGGAATCTTTGAAAAAACAATATCCCTGCAATAGCCGACGATAAAGAAAGCATGACTTATCATGAACGAAATACCACCGGCAGTAAACCATTTGACACCCTTCGGAATCAGCAGCACATCTCCTATCCAGCTGAATATCAGTGCAAGAATTATGGCAATCGAAATAACCCTTGCCGCCGTTACATAGAAGCCAAGTAATGACAGCAGGATGAAAGGCTTTGAGATATTTCTGAGCTTCGTATCTTTTTTAAGCGAAGCATATAAATGTATGGCGGTCGAAACAAGAAATACCGCCAGAAAGAGATATTTCATGATTACTTACACCTGTTCCTTTCCTTTAAAAAACAAGTAAAAAACGGGCATATTTTACTATAATAAATTTACCAATTTTACGGCATTAAATCAAGGGTTGCATTTTGCCGAATCCTTTTTTAAAATGGACTTGGTGTTACATATTATTCACAGTAATATAAATGGGGAATCGAATGTAAGAGGTTACAGGTCTATGTTCATTGAATACTACTATTTTAAATCAAATGATGTCCCGGTTATCGGGCTGAACACAAACACTTATAATCTGTCCATCAATGATGAACTATTCAAGAGACTTAATGTCATCAACGCTCTGTGCTTCATCAATAAAGGCAGCTCGCTGACCATCAATTTTGAGAATAGTTATGATCTGCTCTACAAGAAGGGACTCTTCGGTTACAAGATGCAGAACAAGAGTAAACATACATCTGTCGAAGACTTCTTCTCCCAGTTCAAATATCCATCAGAAATCGAACTTACCGGAACTATCGGAGATAATCCAAAAGTCGGTGACGGTTCATTTTATAAAACCACAACAGGAAGCAATCCTAATGACGTGACTTATTATCATGCTTCCAAGGATATCTACACCATAAAGGTTCCTGAAAGCTATTCTTCGAAGGTTTATAATGACCTCAAGGTAAGACTGGCTGTTCATAGATCTGCCATCCTGACAACTCTTAAGCAGTATACACGTATGGCAAAAGAAGGCAGCTTCATCATACTTGATACTCACAACAGCAGGATTAACTGCCGTGTAGATTCACTCCATACTTCTGACCGAATCAATTTCAAAGAATTCGGTATGGACGACCTTCCTGAAGAAATCGAAACCATCGTAGCATTTTCAGAAGAACTCGTTTCATGCTGCTACGAACTTTACGAAATCGAGGATGGAGATACCCGTTCCGACATCAATATTTATTACGATAACCAGAACACTTCAGGATGGGTAAAAACCTACATGAAGCTGACGGATTAATCCTATCAGCTTCCTTTATTTCTTCCCAAGCCGCATGTCGGGCATCGTCATACCCTCTTATCTTCTAACATACTCACATTCATTCTTCTCCGGTCCATCTATACCGGATTCATAATGTGCTCTGAATTCCATATTGATATCACGAATTTCCTTTTTCCCATCAATATAATCCTGATACATATCAGCGAGCCCTGACATACAGCCATCGCAGGAACCGCTTATATTGCCAATAGACTCTGCAACTATCCTCTCACGTTCCTCTCTTGTCGTATCCTTTATGAGTATACTCATTTCATTTCTCCTCTCAGTTCCTTATACCTTTCAAGCACATTATATATTCCGTCTTCAGAAAGAACCCCTCTTTTCAAATCCTCCGGAAACTCTCCTCGCTCATCCTTTTCAAAATCCTCTTTCCATTGTGAGCTTTCATAATACGCTTGCAGTTCTTTGATCTCAGGTTCGAGAGCTTCAAGTTCGGAAAGCTTATCTTCAAGTTCGTTCATTAACTGAGTTGCCTCGTCCAGGATGCTTTCCATCTTGATAATATGAGCATATTCGTTATCTTCTGTCTTCTTCATCTTTCCACCTGATTAATTACTAAACTCTCTGTATCAATTCATTCAGCCAGGTTACATCCTTCTCCCGTCTGACATCTACTGATACCCATTCTTCTATAGCCTTTACACCATCAACCTTCGAAATGATTTCTTTGAACAGTTCTTCATTAAGATCAACAAAGTATCTGCCATCTCGCAATCCATAGAAGTCTCCGTATTTGAATGAAATGTACATAATCCCGCCAGGTTTAAGTGCATTTCTCATCTTTGCAATTACTTCATGAATTCTATCTCTATCAACATGCAGAATCGAAGCGCACGCCCATATACCGTCGTACTTCCCCGATTCGTTCAGGTTGAAGAAATCCATGCACTTAACTTCTATTCCGGTATACTCAGAAGCTCTCATGCACATTTCCTCTGATCCATCGATAGCATCTACTTTATATCCAAGATCTATGAATGCTTTTGAATCTCTTCCGGATCCACAGCCAAAATCCAATATATAAGCGTCATCCGGAAGTTCCTTACGGAATCTGTCTCTGAGATATGCTACATCTGCAATTATCGTCGAGTCATAAAACTCATCCGCATTGTCTTTATAATAATCAAGTGTATACTCAACATCTCCCATAATCATTCATCCTCTACATTGTATGATGCTTAGTAGTCTTTTCATCTATCGTCAGTACATCACCTTCCGGCTTGTATGTAATCTTCACATAACTCATTACACTTGGGCAGCCTGCCTTGATTGCGATATACTGACACTGCTTTACGATTTCCATGAGTTCCTCGTAGTCGCCTTCCATCGCAGTTTCACATGGTCCTACATAATATGTAACTCCGGTACTCTTGATGTAATCAATAACTTCATCAACTATGCGGACAACCTCCGCATCTTCTAGTACTCCAGGCAAAACCTGAATTGCAACATTTGCGTTCATAAACCTTTTATCCTCCATCGGTATATATTAATCCCAACTTTTCCAAACATCCGGCTGATATCCAACCGTAGCCTTCTTTCCATTTCTTACAATAGGCTGAACCAGAACCTGCTGATTCTCAAGGATTTTCTCTTCCTTATCCTCATCGGCTATATATTTAATCAGAAGGAGCGTGTTTTTATCCTTGGAATTCTCATCTATCAGCTTGTCGATTCCGCCAACAGCCTGCTTGACTGAAGCAAACTCTCCTTTACTGAGGCCTTTTTCCTTCAGGTCAATGTACTGATATTTGATTCCACGTTCCTTGAAAAAGCGCTCAGCCTTCCTTGTGTCCGCACTCTTCTTGGTTCCGAAAATCTGAATGTTCATTTCCTTACCTCGTCACTTCTCTAATCCCTAGAATCCAAACTCTTTGCTAAGCTTATCAAAACGAGCCTGTTCCTTCTCCTTGATTGGCTTTGACATATCGTTCATGCAGTGATGTATAACATCTGCATCCTTCAAAACCTCGTCCATCAGACCATCCACTGTAAGCTTGTCATCATGGTGATATATAGCGGAGCATATAGTATCCGTCTCCGCCGCATCAGTCAGATCAAGGTCTTCAAGTATCTCTCTTGCAAGCTCTGCGCCTTTATGTGCATGGTCATCATACGAACCTGTTTTATACGCATGAAGATCATGAAGCATTGCTGCCATAGCAGCAAGTTCAGGATCAAGTCCTCTCTTCTTTGCAAGCATCGTCGCTGCAAGCGAAACACCATACAGATGATTTATCGCACTTGTACGCTTATCAGCATCCTCCATCTTGTTCAGTTCTGCATCAACATATTTACGAAGTTCTTTTAATCTGCTCATATTAATCCCCTCAATCTTTCTTAATCTATAGAAAACCACTAAAAATCCAATGGTTTTACCATACAAATGGAATCACCCTATACTTAACACGTTTCTTGTAATCTGCGTACCCATTCAATCCGCTCTCCAGCACCTCTTCCTCGTTCCGGATTCGCTTTGCGATAATCGGAATATAGAGCAGCATGATTGCAAATGAAATTATAGATCCCAGCACCAGAGGCATGGAAAGAAACAGTATTATTGTTGCCATATACATCGGATGACGTACTATCCCATACAATCCGGTATCGATTACCTTTTGATTCTCCTGTACCTCAACAGTACGAGAAAGATATACATTTTCCCGAAGAACCTCTGCGTATAATACGTAGGATGCAAGGAAAACTACGGCAGCAACATAAGAAACCCATGACGGAAGAACTACCCATCCAAATCGGAAATTCAACCCTGATATAATAAATGCCGCCAGAAACATTAGTCCACTCAGAAGAACGACAATCCTTTGTTCGCCCTGTTCCTCTTTCGCATTGAGCCTTTTCCTTAAAAGCTCCGGACTTTTCTTCATCATTACCAGACCGCCTATAAACATCGGAATAAAAAGGATGCTAAGCAGCAACCAGCCCTGCCAATATTTAAAGGTTCCGGCCGGCAGAAAAAGAAGAACTCCCATAATCAGCAAGCCTAACAGGAATTTTGAAATTGCCTGGACAAACAGTTTTGAATCCATTATTCATCCTCCTGTTCCACAAGTAACAACTTTATGTGAAAAATATCTATTTTATTTTACCATATTCACACCCCTCATTAAAGATACTGCAGCTCTCTATGTCGAACAATTTCACTGACAGGAAACTTTTCTACCTCGCAAGCCGCATAAACACTAGGATGCAACAATTGCTAGCTTTTTATCTGTTGAAATGGCGCTGGAGAATGCATTAGTATTAGCAGAAGACAATTCCATATTTTTTAATTGTATATATACTTAGTGTCCTTAACAAGGCAGTTGGGGGACGTGCTACTCACTCGATCCGAGTCTTGCGGAAAGGAGTGATGCTTATGAATACTTACGAGACCAGTATGGTTATACTTACCTTGCTAATGCTTGTTGTAATGATCATCGACCGTAAACATAAGAAATAGCCGTCCTGCACCTCTAATGCGATGGACGACTATTTTCTTTTGAAGATATGTAATTAAATTGCGTCGGGTCGGGTGAGCACCATTCACCCTCCAACTGTCTTGCTAAGTACATTATAATACTTCTTGATAAAATATCAAGCAATAAACATGAGTTTTACCAACCAAAATCAGGTTTCATATTGTTATAACTGAAGATGTTGCTTGGGCTAACGTATGTAACGTTATCCTTGATCTTCTTGATATCATCGTACTCATCCGGACTGCCATAGTCACCGATAAATGCAAGCGTCAGATGCAGATTCTCCTCACGAGTATAACGCCCCTTAAGTCCGCATGACTTCAGATTCTGCTGAATCCCCTTAAGCGACGTGATAATATCATCATTAAATTCTATCGCAATGAAAAGTCTCATATTCTACCCTAGTATGATTTCAGAAAAAACTTCAGCCAGTTTTGCATGTCCTTCTTCTCCAAGATGCAATGAATCAAGGCGCGAAGCATCTACATGCTCTGCAGCATCGACAAATATACATCCATTTTCATCTGCAACTTTTTTGTAATTCACAGCAAGTTGTTTTGACCTGTCTATAGCGTTCTCCAAAAAGTTACCATAGAATGGCGAATATCTTATCCCATCTCCTATATGCGGTGGAGATACAAGTATGATCTTCGGCACGAAGCCCTGCTTTTCCCCTGTGAAATCGATGATATCTTTGACAAGAGTCTCCGCACCACGTGCTATGTCCTCCGGGCTCGCATGAAACGTTTCCTTCATGTCATTGCTGCCCAGCATCATTATGACTATGTCCACAGGCTTATGAGAATTAAGACATGGTCTGAGGTACCCGAGTCCATTTTTCCATCCCTCAACAGGGTCGTCAAATACAGTAGTTCTGCCATTGCATCCCTCTTCCACAACCACGTAGTCCGGTCCCAGAAGTTTCTGCAATCTACCGGTCCATCTCACATCTTTAGGATAGCGAAATCCATCAGACGGATTATAGCCATATGTATTTGAATCGCCATAAGCCAGTACAGTCGTCATGTTCTATCTTCTCCTATACTTATTAATCGCTACTAGAAAGCAACTTCACTTGCCTTCTCCATCTCATCATCAGAATAAGCACAAAGCTTCACATCGATATCATAATCCGGATAATCCTCTACAAACTTCTTGTAGGCACGATAGCACTGCTTCGTTGATTCTCCTGGTGCATTCTCAAGTCTCCCGCCAAATATACCTGCGCTTATAAGTGGAAATGAAATGCTATGATATCCATTTTCCATCAACACCTTCATCGAGTTGTAATATGCGTTGAACAATTCTTTAAATGCATTAGGCGTAATATAAAAATTAGGCCCCACTGCATGAATAATGCACTTCGCATTTGTCATATTAAATGCCGGCGTAATAGCCGCCTCTCCATCATTGAGAGGAGTTTTATTCTCATTGCATGCGGCCTGGAGTTCAGCATATCCTGCTTTTCTGAAAATCACGCCACATATTCCGCCACCGGCCTGTAAATCTCTGTTTGCCGCATTAACTATCGCATCCGCAGTCTGATCCGCACACGATGCGTGGAGTAGGGTTATTTTGCTCATGATATCCTCCTATTCCATTTCATAAAAATAGTATCAATGTGTTGACAAGTTCTATAATTCAAACTACTATAAGCAAAAGAGAAATGGGTTTGTAACCGTACAGTCTTAGGACTCAAGCGGGGTGCTCGTTTCTTTTTTTATATTCACCAAATCATAAAGACACATTTTCCCTTTTTCATCCTGTCTAATTAATACCTCTATACGGAAGACATTATACCTTTTGCCTTTGCAAGAGTTCCTTGCAGTCTTGCTGTATCATTGGATCCACTAAATTCATCCGGAAAGTCCTTATTTACGTACACGGTATCTTTTGTTTCTTCTATCTTAAAACTCTTACCAACAAATTGTTTAAGATATAACTCTACTTCTTCCCAATTAATTTTTCTCTTTCCACGGAATCTAATACTATTAATTACAACAATACTATTCCCATATAGGTCAGTTAATAGCCTGCAATTATCACCCATTCTATGATTCATTCCCCTCTTACTTATCTATTGTAAGCCATTCTATAGCAGCAAACTATTACGATGCAACAAATAAAAAGCTAGCATTTGTGGCATCGTAGTGTTTATGCGGCCTGCGGGGCATAAAAATCCTAACCTATTTTTCCTTGTATTATTCTTGCAAGATCAGAATTATCATTCATTCTTCTCATCCTTCTCCAAAGCATCCTTCACAGCTCCGTTCAGTATTTCTTTTATATTTGAAACGCTGATCACTTTGTTTTCCTTGGAGTATTCCTTTATTGAATCGATTATGCCCGGCATGTATTTTGCCATAAGGCCCTGGATCACGTCGCCGAGGTTGTCCTTCTTCAGACCTTCATCACCCTTGTAAACTCTTTCGAAAAGGTTGATTCCGATCTCACCGAGGGCAAATGTAATGGAGCCGGCAACGATTCCATTTATGACTGCACCGGCGATGTTTATGCCGGGGATCTTCTTTATCTGCTCAACGAGAGTTCTTCCGACCAGCGTAGCTGCGCCGGCTTTCGTGATTTCATCTATAATCTCAGTCTTTAGTGATGAGTCGCTGATATTGTAGGTTCTGGCAATCTTTGCGAGCATTGCTGATTGAAGCGGCATCAGTATCATGGCGTCAGGCACCGTGATGTTGACCGCCCCTACAGCTGATGCTGCGACAGATGCAGCCATAACCAGGGACTGAGTGCTCTTCTGCTTGAGTTTCAGGTCGATGGTCAATGCATTTTCCTTTGCGATGATCTTCGCCTTCGGAGCAAGTTCTGTGGTTGCTTCTACTAAAACGTCCAATCCATTTTGCGGAACTGTCTTTTCCTCATCTATCGGATAATCCTGAGCAACTACCGGGATGATCTCCTGGACGTTCATTCTCTTTTTCTTCTTATGATTATTGTTGTACTTCTCGACCGAATCCTTCGCCATGGCGATGTTTTCTTCGATGTCAATCTTCGAGTACGACTTCGTGAATACAATGATTATCGGGACGCCTTCCCAGTCATTTGAAACGCTCTTGATGTAGCTGAGAGTATTCTGGTCAATCCTCTTGGATGTACCATCGATGCAGTACCATATAACATGAATGAGCTTCTCGATTTCCTTCTTCTTTATTCCTTCTTTGCAGAAATCTCTCAATTCATTTTTGATCTTTAACTGTCTGAAAAGACCGAACTCATATCCAACAGTATCGATAAGCCTAAATGGAATGTCATCCTTTTCGTATACTGAAATAGTGTCTGTTACAGGATCACCAACTCCAACCTCAGCCACTTCTTCATCCATGATTGAGTTGATGAGCGTACTCTTGCCGCTTCCGGAAACACCCATAACCATTACATTTATCTTTTCATCTTCAAAGTTTATTACGTTGTGAAGATCTTTGTCTTTGTTCTTTTTGTACGCCATGATCGATTCTCCTTTCAAATGTATCGATACCGCTTAAAAACCACAAAAGCAGACAGGATGCTTTAAACACTCTGTCTGCTCTCTTACCCCAAATCAGTGCAGAAAACACCGTTCATATTTTACCATATTACGAGCAAATAATAAAGAAAGTACGTTTTAAATCGGCCGCATCATGTACGCTACAAAATCAGCCCTAAAAGTATAAGTAATCCCCAGAATACACCCTTGACTAACCAAACCATTATTTTGAGTGGTAAGAATATTAAATCAAACATAAGTCTTAACATAAAGATTCCTCCTTCCAGTTTGAAATGATTATCAATATCAGCCATGCCACGCTGATTACTATAATTACCTTTGAGATTAAAGAATCTCCATACTTAAGTGCCGGTATGAACAGTAAAAGATTTACCAGGCTTACTATCGTAAACATCTTCAAAAACATCTGCCACATTCTGTTCATCATTAATCTGAATTCTCTCTTATTCTTCATCTTTCAACCTCCCGTTTTTCTCTCTCGATTCATTTTCTGACTCAATTGTATGATTTTTGCTGTCCCATAAAAATGACATCCAAAGGAAAAAGCAAAATAACTTGCAAAGATAAAAGAGACTCGCTTCTGCGAGTCTCTTCTCATGTTTTCAATATCTTCTCAATCCATTTATCATCCACACCGGGGAGAATCTTCCTAAATTGCTTAAAGAGCCTTTCATAGGATTCCTCCGGCATTCTTTTATAAACTTTGTTCGTAAACCTCTTCCCGAAGAACTTCTCGGGAGTTGAGTATTCTGCCAATCCCCAGCCGTATTCATTTCCATGCTTATCCGTAGCATATCTGAAATCTGAAATGATCACATAGCATTGCTTCTGAAGCCGGGTAATGGAACTGTCAAACCCTTTTCGACCACCCTTACGATAATTGCCAAGCTGTTTTAAAGGTTTAGACAAAATCGGTGCACTTGCGTCGAGCAGTTCGTATAAGAATTTGTCATCAAATGATGCAAGCCCATCCTCGTATCTGGCGTCGAAGTCATAACCATCCCGTCGATAATTGGCAAAATCCGGAAACCATTTTGCACTGATGTACATTGCCTTGCCTCTCAGGAACTTGCCATAAGCACATTTGGCATTCCTTATGACCGGACCTTTCCATTCCCACGCATCCCAGAAGCTGTCCTCACTGTCATCATACCAGTGCCCAGGAGTCAAATGCTCTTCCAGAGAAAATCCTTCTATTTCGTTTGCAAAAAATGGAACGAATCCGACCTCATCAATCAGCCGGATCAGATCTTCCATAGAATCAATTTCAAAATAATCAAAAAATGTCATAAAGCAAATCCTCAGACAATAAATCAGCCCAGCATTTCCTCAAGTACTCTCGCAGCATCTGTTCTTGCTCCCATAAAAACCTCCTTCTCCCGATTAAACATATACTCTTTCAATTCACAGTTCCTGATTCCAAAATCTCCATACTCTTCATTCGTCATATCAAAGAAATATGAATGTATGCATCTGGCTATTCCGTTATGAGCTACAAGCAGATAAACCTTATCGTCCTTCGATAGATCATCCAGAAGATTGTATATTCTCTGAGCCAGTCTGAACATGGACTCACCTCCATCATAAGACTGGAGGAAATTTCGTTTATCCATTCTGAAGACTTCTCCGTTACGCGGGGTCCCCTCATACTTACCAAAGTTCTGCTCCGTCAGCCTGTCATCTGCCCTAAGTGGAAGTCCCGTCATATCAGCTATGTGTTTGGCAGTATCATAAGCTCTCGAAAGCGGAGAAGCCACAATCTCATCAAGAACAATCTCCTCATTATCAATCTTTCCCTTTATAATCCTTCCAAGCTCCTCAGCTTGCTCATGCCCCTTCTCAGTAAGACCGATATCAGTAGCTCCACATATTTTGTTTTCGACATTCCAGAACGTCTGACCGTGTCTGGTGAAATAAATCTTTTTCATAATATCGTTATCTTCTCAAACCTATATTCCTGCTTGATATCAGGATATTTCTGCTTATCAACCTTGCCCATGAACATATCATACGGTCTTGCATACATACCAAAATCACCATATAAAGACTGGTACACAACCATCTTTTCTTTAGTTTCAGTATGCTCTGCAATCCCGATTATCTTATAGAGATAAATGTTCTTCTCTTTATCTTTCTCAGATAGAGTTTCTCTCTTAAAATGCTGGACTATATCTCCAGCATGAAGCCTGTTGTCGCTCATATAATACTTACCTCATCAATCATTCATAATATATGTATTCATACTCTTCTATAGTATCAAACGTCCCTGCATTTCTCAGCGGATCCGTGCACACATCATGCACTTTCACAGGGTCGCCATACTCATTATATTCAGCAGTATATTCATATCCTTTCGTACCGACAGAATGAATCATGTTACCGGCATCATCATATTCCCATGTCCATGTAACATGTTCTTTTCCATCCTTATCTATACTGACTGCAGATACCCTCCGACCCTTCTTATCATAAAGAGTCTTCTCGTGGCTTTCCGTTTTCGAACTGTAGAAATAACTATCCGTAATTCCATACTCTCCGTAAACCATCTTCCGGCCGTAAGAGAAATCCCCATTCTCCAGATATGCTTCCTCCAAGACGGTTCTGCCCTCTTCATCATAGGTATACTCAGTCCTGTACTCATAGAAAAGATCCGTCATGTGGCTCACCCTGCCCTCATCGTCGTACTCATATTTATACTCACGATACACATATCCATCTTCGCTTTCCTTTTTCTTGTTAATCAGAAGCCCCTCGTCATTATAGGTATAATAATAGATATCCATGATACTTCCATCGAAGCTATAAACCGTTTCAACCATAAGCTTTCCGTCTTCATATTCATATCGATTATCTATTTGCTTATCGTCAGCGCTTTTTCCCTGATACTCCTCAAGTAAATTTCCATCCTCGTCATAGACATTCTCGTAATAAAAGAGCGGATCCCCATTTCCATAGGTCGTCACTTCAAGAGTAATATCTCCAAACTCATTATAGGTATAATCAGTAATGCGAATCTCCTCAGAGTCAATGGTAACCTTCTTCTGTTTGATACGAGGTTTTTCCTTCACAACTGCTTCGGTAGTCGGCTGCTCTTTCTTCGCCGTGCATCCACTGCAAAAAAGCATGATCATAAGAATTATGGAAAATGTAATGCTCACCCATATTCTGTTTTTCACGTTACATTTTCTCATAAACCAATTCCTTATTAATCAGTATTGTGGCTGAGACTGTCTGTTTTGCAATATCGAAGCAAATAAATTAATAATACCTGCTAACATATTCAGAACATTTACCAGCGGAACGATTCCTCGCTCAATCAATGAGGCGCTGTCCAATGAAGCAGCGAACCCTAAGACAGCCAGGCCATCAACCACCAGCAACGAAACCGAAGTAAAAATGATCGATATTGAAATGATCATTCCTACTTTTCCTTTGAAAAAAGATGATGCCATCGTCGCCAGACTTGTTATATAAAACAGGAAGTACATTGCAATCATGCTGCCGTTCCACCACATTGATATTTTATCAAAGTACAGAATGGCAAAGTACACTTTATATATCAATCCCGCCAAAGCTATGATGAAACCCATCACTTTGAACACAATCGCAATTACGTTTAGACCGTTATTTCCCATTTACCCCTCCAAGAAATATCATCATTTGTTTTTAATCTCTATCCTGTCAAGGATTCCCTGCACTCCCACATTCTGATGAGTCAGATACATCCTGTTGACATCCTCAATAAATTCCTGATCAGCACCGGTCTTTTTCTGTATCTTGTCCAGAGAGAAACCTTTATCGATACATTTAATAATCTGAGATACAAGTCTGTATAAATCGCTGTTATCCGGAACTGATTTCGCTTCTGCTAAAACAGCAGTCTTCGCATGTCCATAATATATCTTATCAGGTTTAAATGAAAGGAGCTTGTTCCAGCTTTCCTCAATCTGTGTACCCTTATGTAGTTCCAGTTCATAGAGCGGATTAAGATCACCGACAAACAGGAAGCCCTCATCCAGCCATAGAGATATACTGTCATCACTGTGTCCGGGTGTATGTATCAGCTCTCCATTTATACCTATGCTTTTCAGAAATGTCCTGCTGTCTTCTATAGAAATCACCTTGAGTTTGTTATCATCGACAGGCACAAACTTAAGTCTTGAATCCCTGGCAAAAATGACGTCTGAAGAATGCACAAAGTCCTTCTGAACATCAGCGATAACAATACTCGGGCCACAATCTGAAATCTCCTGGGCAATCCCCATATGATCCGGATGAAAATGTGAAATCAGGATGTAGTCTATGTTCTGAAGAGACTTCTTATTCTCTCCCAACGCATCGCAGAATGCAGGAAATGTACCGGCCCACCCGGTATCAAACAGAATAGTTCCTGAGTCACCTTCGATCAGATATGTATTTGTATTTGAATACTTTAATTTCGTAATGACGATCATACTTCGTAATCCAGGCAAACTCTGTTCTTGGTATATGGTCTTACAGCCCCATCCGCAACTGCCACATGAGCCGGATGAACGGCATAGCCCTTGAGTGACTCCTCATTCTCAAAAGAAGAATCAAGCATTAGGTCCGCATTTGAAGATGGAAGTCCTTCAGTCTGAACCTTGATATCTATAAGTCCCGGAATCTGACCTGCAAGGCCTTCAAGTCCTGCTTTGATTCCTGCCTTAATCTCTTTCTTTTCTTCTGCTGACAGTTCATCACGAAGCTGCCAAAGTATTATATGCTTTACCATGGTATTCCCTCCTCTAAAAAACTTTACATCTGTCATCATATTTTATTATTCCGGAAAAAGCAATAGGACATACTTGCGTATGCCCTATCACCCGAAAGGAGGTCTGCCTATGAATAACACTTTTGTAATTCTGCAAACCTGTATGTATTGTACCAAACCGCTTACGCGGTGGCTACCTCTACTTTCAGTTAAATCTACTCTTTCATAAAAAATAAAAGTAGCGATTAACGTGTAT
>OCTW013391872.1_pt1 | contig 26972 bp, 23 predicted proteins | sample 1539671 | NCBI WGS metagenome assembly OCTW01 (sample SAMN02144230, study PRJEB22623) | gut metagenome | biome: sheep rumen | host: Ovis aries | place: New Zealand | reverse complement strand
CGGCAGCTTCGCGTGGCTCAGCTGCCTTTCATGCTCATGATTTTGACGTCGCCAGAAAAAAGCCAGTCCGGCGTGCAGAGCACGCCGCCTGGCTTTTATTCTGCGACTGGGTCCTTATATCATACCGGGTATGCTTTGTCTTTCTTGTCGCCGGCTGCCGGATCGACACCGGTCTGCTGCGCCTGGCGATACTTGAAGAAGTCAACTGCAACCTGCGGGAACAGTGCATAGGTGAGGACATCCTCATCCTGCTGCTTCCACTGTGCGACTTCCTTCTCGTACTTCGGAAGGGACGGCTCAAGATCGTCCGCCGGGCGATAGTCGATTACCTTCGCGTCGCCGATGCACTTCTTCTGGACTTCCTTGTTGAACGGCTTGACGGTCTTGCCGTACTTGCCGCACAGAAGATCCTTGGACTGCTGCGGAACCATGTCGTAGCGCTGTCCGCCGTTGGAGACGGAGATGACGTTCATGACAGCCTGGGTTCCCACAATCTGAGAGGACGGGGTAACCAGCGGCGGCTCACCGAAGTCTTTTCTGACGCGCGGCACTTCCTCGAGCACCTGGTAGAACTTGTCCTCCTGTCCCATCTTTGCGAGCTGAGAGGTCAGGTTGGAAAGCATGCCTCCCGGTACCTGGTACTGCAGCGTCTTGATGTTGACACCCAGATTCTTCGGGTTCATCAGGCCATCCTTCAGGCACTTCTCACGATACGGACGGAAGTAATCTGCGATCTCGCACAGAAGCTTCAGATCCAGTCCGGAATCATACGGCGTTCCTCTGAAGGCCTCAACCATAACCTCGGTTGCCGGCTGGGAGGTTCCGAGTGCGAACGGCGACATAGCGGTATCGATGACATCGACGCCTGCCTCAACTGCCTTCATGTAGGTCATGGAAGCCTCGCCGGAGGTATAGTGGCTGTGCAGCTGAATCGGGATATCGACCGCTTCTTTCAGGGCGCCGACAAGCTCGACTGCCTTGTACGGAAGAAGAAGGCCTGCCATATCCTTGATGCAGATGGAGTCTGCGCCAAGGTCCTCGATTCTCTTTGCAAGATCAACCCAGTAGTCGATCGTGTAGGAATCGCCAAGCGTGTAGGACAGAGCGATCTGCGCATGTCCCTTCTCCTTGTTTGCCGCCTTGACTGCTGTCTTCAGGTTGCGGAGATCATTCAGGCAGTCGAAGATACGGATGATATCGATCCCATTAGCGATGGACTTCTGAACAAAGTACTCAACAACATCATCCGAGTACGGGCTGTATCCCAGGATGTTCTGTCCGCGGAACAGCATCTGCAGCTTCGTATTCTTGAAGCCTGCGCGAAGCTTTCTCAGCCTCTCCCACGGATCCTCGTGGAGGAAACGAAGGGAGGCGTCAAATGTTGCACCGCCCCAGCACTCCACGGAGTGGTATCCGACCTTGTCCATCTTCTCGATGATCGGGAGCATCTCCTCGGTCGGCATACGGGTTGCAATCAGAGACTGATGCGCGTCACGCAGGACAGTCTCAGTAATCTTGATTGGCTTCTTCACTGTTTTATCTGCCATTGTTTTATCCTTTCAAAGAATATTTTGATTGCTGAATGGCGAATATCAGACGCCGTAGATTGCCATGAAGGTACCAGCCGCGACAGCGGTACCGATGACACCTGCCACGTTCGGTCCCATTGCGTGCATCAGAAGGAAGTTCGTCGGATCAGCCTGCGCGCCGACCTTCTGTGAAACACGGGCAGCCATCGGGACAGCGGATACACCTGCCGAACCGATCAGCGGATTGATCTTCCCGTGCGTGACAACCTTCAGAAGCTGGCCAAGCCAGACACCGCCGGCCGTACCGAAGATGAATGCGATCAGGCCAAGGACGACAATCTTCAGCGTATTGGCATTCAGGAATGCCTCAGCGGAGGTGGAAGCACCGACAGACGTTCCAAGAAGGATGACGACGATGTACATCAGCGCATTGGAAGCGGTCTCCGTCAGCTGCTTGACAACGCCGCACTCACGGAAGAGATTTCCGAGCATCAGCATACCAACCAGCGGAGCGGTTGTCGGAAGGAGCAGGCAGACAACGATCGTGATGACAATCGGGAACAGGATCTTCTCCAGCTTGCTGACCGGGCGGAGCTGCTCCATCTTGATCTTGCGATCCTTCTCGGTTGTGAACAGCTTCATAACCGGCGGCTGAATGATCGGGACGAGTGACATATAGGAATATGCCGCAACCGCGATCGGTCCCATCAGCGTTGTCTGTCCAAGCTTTCCTGCAAGGAAGATGGAAGTCGGGCCGTCAGCGCCGCCGATGATGGAGATCGCCGCTGCTGCCTTTCCGTTGAATCCCATCGCGATTGCAAGGAAGTACGCAACATAGATACCCAGCTGTGCTGCCGCACCCATCAGGAAAGAAATCGGGTTTGCGATCAGCGGACCGAAGTCGGTCATCGCTCCGACGCCCATGAAGATCAGGGACGGAAGAATGGACCATTCGTCGAGCTGGTAGAAATAGTAGAACAGCCCTCCTGCGTGTTCAATCCCGAGAGAATCGACACTCGGAGCCGCAATGACATCCGGATAGATGTTGACAAGCAGCATACCGAAGGCGATCGGGATCAGCAGGAGCGGTTCAAAATCATGCTTGATCGCGAGGTACAGAAAAACCAGTGCCACGCCAATCATCACATAGTTTCCCCACGTCAGATTGAAAAACGCAGTCTGATGCAGAAGATTTGAAATAATTGAACCCATCAGGTAAACCTCCTAACGTTCAGGACACAGGCAGCGGAAAACTCAGTTCATGGTCGCAAGGAGCTGGCCATTCTCAACTGCATCTCCGACACCCACTTCGATGGAAGCGACTGTGCCTGCCTGCGGAGCGACGACCGGGATCTCCATCTTCATAGCCTCGAGCGTGACGATTGCGTCACCCGGCTTGACTGACTGTCCGACGGAAGCGTTGACCTTCGTCACCTTGCCCGGAACGGAAGCGTTGACCTTCACGGAGCCTGCGCCTGCGGAAGCTGCCTTCGGAGCTGCTGCCTTCGGAGCCGCCGCCTTCGGAGCTGCTGCCGGTGCTGCCTTCGGAGCCGCTGCCGGTGCTGCTGCAGAAGCCCCGTTCTCCTCAACAGTGACATCATATACATTGCCATTAACGGTGATGGTATAGTTCTTCATCTCAATTTCTCCTATTGAATGATTGTAGATTGTGATTGATGCTGCATCTCAGGCATTCTGCCAGCTGCTTTTTCTGCCTCTTCTTCTGATGGAACGGACGACAAAGCCATCGGCCGGTGCCTTTCCATTCTCGCTCTCATACGCTGCAACCGCTGCTGCGATGACTGCGGCGATCTCACCGTCGTCAGTGCCTTCTTCCTCAGGCTCCTGTGCAGTCTCCGGCACAACCGGCGCGGCTGCCTCAGCAGCCTCCAGCTCCTTCTTCTTCCTGCTTCCGTTCGGAATGAAGCGGAACAGGCTGATGACCAGGGTCAGAAGAACGAGGATGAACATGACGTTCACTAGTCCGACAGCGGTGTTCTCCGCAGCCTTCTCGATGGCTTTCCCGACGGTCTCCTGGACATTCCAGTTGTAGGTTGTCGTCTGCGCTTTCATATCGACTGTAACTGTGACAGTTACCTTCGACTTGTCAGCTGCTGCCTTCTCATAATTCACAAGATCCGTGAACGTAACATTCGTTCCATCCTCTGCGACGGTGTAGGAATCAACACCCTGGTAGGCGCCGCACTGCTCTCTTACCTGATCCCAGGAAGCGATCAGACGTGTGGTTGACTCATCGCCGGAATCCTTGAGCTGTGCGATCTGGTCATCAGAAAGTGACGAAACCTGCGCCAGTGTCTGTTCGATGGACTGTTCAATGGCTGTGTAAAGCTGTTCATACTTGCGGTCCCCGGTCACCTCGGAAGGCTGAGCAACCGCTGTTGTCTCCTGCTGGGTCTCCCCGGTATCTTTGGCAAGCTCGCTCTCCACTGCCTCGGCTTCCGTCGCCGCCTGCTCAAGCGCCGTCTCGGTGCTCGCTGTGGCTGACGCTGCAAAAGCGGTTCCGCCAAGCATGGAGACGGAAAGTCCGCATGCAAGCAGAATCGCGCTTAATCTTTTCTTCATCTGCATGCCCCTTCCTTATACAGTTGCGTGTTTTCTTGCCGGAAGATCTTCTCTCTTTGTGTAGAGCATCTCGAATGCACCGATTGCCATCTTTCTGGTATCTTCCGGTCTGATGATGGTATCAATGTATCCGCGCGAAGCTGCCGCATCCACGCTGTTCTGCTTCTTCTCGTACTCTGCTGCCTTCTCATTGATGGTTGCCGCATCGCTGCCATCGTACATGATCCCTGCCGCAAGCTTTGCGTCCATGGTGCCGACCTTCGCGCTGTCCCATGCAAAGGTGACATCCGCGCCAAGCGCCTGGCTGTTCATGATCGTGAAGCCGGAGCCATAGGCATTGCCCACAATCACGTTGACCTTCGGGGTTGTAGCGGATGCAAATGCTGTCACGAGCGCTGCAGCTGCCTTGCCGATTCTGTACTCGTTATGCTTGTCTGCAAGGAAACCCTCTGCATTCGTCAGCGTCAGGACCGGGATGTCGTATGCATCGCAGAAGTTCACAAAGGAAGCTGCCTTCTCGCAGCCCTTCGCGGTCAGGACCGGCTTGAACTCAGCCGTCTGCTTTCCGTCCGCATCGTATGCTGCCGTACGGTTTGCAACCGCGCCGACGGTCGTTCCGTTCAGCTTGATGAAGCCGGTGACCATCTCCTTCGCCTCTGCAGCCTTGACCTCGCAGAAGACGCCGCCGTCAGAAATCTGGGAAAGCGCAACTGCCGGATCCGCTGCAGCGCCTGCGATATCGGTGCACTCCCTGTTCAGGTCATCCGCAACATCGGAGAGCGGTGCTTCATCGGAGTTGTTCGCCGGGAGCATCGGAACCAGCGCACGAATCTGTGCAAAGATCTCGTCCGGTGTACCGACAAAATCTACCAGGCCGGTATGCTCGCTCTGGAACGCAGCGCATGCGGTATCCTCTGTCTTGTTTCCTGCAAGCGCGTTCGGTGCATTCACAAAAAGCTTTCCAGCCTTGCCGTCCATGAACACAAAGTCGCTCAGGCCCGCTGCCACAGCCAGCCCGCCGCCGCACTGTCCGAGGACTGCGGAAATCTGCGGGATCACGCCGCTCGCCAGGGACATCTTCCGGTACAGCTCGCCGAATGCATTCAGCGCATCCGTGGACTCCTGCAGCCGGACGCCTGCGCAGTCGATCAGCCCGATCACCGGTGCGCCCATCTTCATGGCAAAATCATAGAGGCGGCAGATCTTCTTCGCATGCATCTCACCGATTGTTCCGCCGAGGACAGACGCGTCCTGGCTGTAGACATAGACCAGGTTATCGTCAATCAGGCCATAACCGGTGATGACACCATCCGAAGGAGTCTTGTCTTCCGTCAGGTTGAAATCAGTGCTGCGGGCAGTCACACTCTTTCCGATTTCAACGAAACTGTTTTCGTCAAGCAGGGCTTCGATTCTTTTCGCCGCACTGCTCTGTGCTGTATTGCTCATGCTAAGACCTCCATCTAAATACAACTGGTTACAAAACGTTTTATTCATCAATTCCTGCGACGCAGAAGGCGCAGTTTTGCCCCCTCATCACAAAAATCTGCCGAATCTCATATTACTTGATTAAGCTCTGAAAATCAAGGTCTTTCCTGCCCTCCGTCCCGGTCAGAATCCGCCCCCACGCCGTCCTCGGATGCCTGAAAATGTCTCCTGCCTTGCCCGTCTCCTGAACCGTTCCGTTGTGAATAATCGCGAGATCCGTACAGGCAGCCCTTGCCTCCTGCCTGCTGTGCGTGACAAAGAAAACCGGAATGTGCCGTTCTGAAAGCACCGACATTGTCTCCTCCAGAAGCTCGTCACGAAGATATTCGTCGAGCGCCGAAAACGGCTCGTCCAGCAGGACGATCTGAGGATTTCCCACCAGGATTCTCGCCAGCGCACATCGCTGCTGCTGACCGCCCGACAGCTCGGAGGGTCTCCGGTCCTCCAGTCCCTCCAGGTGCATACGCTCGATGATCTCGGAAATTCCCTTCTCTCTTTGCTGATTAGATGTGTATAATGCGCATTTCCTGTATTTTTTACGTGGCGTATCACGTATGTTTTCCTGATCCAGCTGTTTCTTCCCCGCTTCGATCCGCCGCTCCTGCTGAGCCGCTCCAAGGATCCCGCACCGGATGTTCTGGCGAACCGTCATGTTCGGGAACAAGGCATAATTCTGGAACAGATAGCCCACTCTCCGAAGCTGCGGCCTGAGATTGATCTTCCGGCTGCTGTCAAAGAAGGTCATCCCGTTTATGACGATTCTTCCCCTGTCCGGCACGGCTGTCCCTGCAATGCAGCGCAGGGTCATCGTCTTGCCGCTGCCCGAAGCCCCCAGAAGACCGATCACGCCGCCCGGGTTCATTTCCGATGCGTCAAGCCTCACATGCAGTGGAAATGTATTCAGCTTTTTCTCGATCTCAATCAGAAAGTCCAAAACGGTACTCCTTCCGCTTCCATGACACGTTTTCCATGAAAAGTCTTGTCTCCGGGCAGTCCGCCTGCCGTTCACCGCCGTTCACTGCCGTCTTCTGCCTTCCGTCAGGTTCAGCACAATCAGCACACAGGCAGACAGGACAAGATTGATCGCCACCCAGGCCGCCGCCCCTGCGTTGTCGCCCGTCCGCCAGAGCTGGTAGACCGTCGTCGCGATGGTGGCCGTTTTGCCGGGCGTGTAGCCGATCACCATGGCGGTTGCCCCGTACTCGCCGAGCGCTCTTGCGAAGGAAAGGACGGCTCCTGCGATGATCCCCTGTCTGCAGACCGGCATCCGGATATGCCAGAAGATGTACGTGTCAGACAGGCCGAGCGTCTGGGCGCTCCACTGGCAGGTTTTATCGAAGCTCTGAAAAGCCCCCCGCGCCGTCCTGTACATCAGGGGAAATGAGACCACAAAGGCTGCCAGGACGCCCCCCGGCCATCTCATGACAAGCCGGAAGCCCATTTCGTCCAGCAAGTGGCCCAGCGGATGCCGGATGCCGAATACCTGGAGGATAAAGAAGCCGCAGACGGTCGGCGGCAGGACAAGCGGCAGCGTGAGCAGCGTGTCCAGAAGTCCGCGCAGAGCGGACGGCAGGCGGGAAATCCCGTAGGCTGCCCAGATTCCTGCAAAGAAAACCAGCACACTTGCGCAGGCTGCAATCCTCAGGCTGTTCCAAAGCGGAAAAAGATCCATAACATCTCCGTTCTATTTTTACAAGAATAACGCCTTGACACCTTTGACGCGTGAGGCACTGGACACCTTCGGCCCGCGAGGGACTGGACACCCTTCGGTCTGCGATGCAGCATCTCAGTCCGTTCGTCCATCGCCAGTGCCCATCGCCAGCGGCATGTCGGCCTGCCGCTTTCCCGGGTGTCACAGCACCTCGAGCAGAACGTCCATCGCGCCTCCACAGAGCATGTCTGCCTGTGCGCCGGTCCGTCCGGTCAGGTCGACCTGGAAGATCTCTGCCTTGTAAGGGCACCTGTCCGCAGTGCTGCGCTCAAGCCTTGACTCTGCCATCAGCTGCAGTGCCTCGCGGATGACCTCCGCCTCCATGCAGCCCCCGCCGATCGTTCCGGCTGTCGTCCGATCTCTCCGGATCAGCATCCGGGTGCCGGCCTGCCTGGGCGTTGAGCCCCGTCTGGAGACAATGGTTGCAAGCACCTGTCGCCCCTCACCGCCTGAAGAGATTCCTTCCAGAACATCCTCCGGTATCTGGTTTCTCGCCGTGTCCGGCCTGACCGCCAGGATCTCCGAGACAATCGAGATGGCAATCTCCTCCGGTGTCTGAGCCCCGATCCTCAGACCAATCGGCGCGTGAAGCCGCTGCTGCATTTCCTCCGGGATGCCTTCCTCAAGGAGCGTCTGTTTCATCCGGGCAGACCTGGCGCGGGAGCCCATCATGCCCACATATCCGGTCTCATGCTTCATGATTTCCAGAAGGCATTCCCTGTCAAACCGGTGACCTCGCGTCACAACCACGAAGTAGGTATCCAGATCATAGGAAATGGCCTCGGTCCGGAGCGCCGCTGTAAAATCGTCCGCGATCGTCTCATCCGCCCCGGCCTTCTCTGCCAGCCGGCAGAAATCAATCCGGTCATCGATGGCCGTCACCCTCCATCCGAGAAACCTGCCGAGCCGGATGACACCCTGTCCAACATATCCGGCCCCGCAGACCACAAGATGCTTCGGATGCCCGAGCTTTTCCCAAAAGAGCATCTGCGGCGGCAGCGCAAGGATATCCGCGGCGGACACGGACACTTCTGAATCCGCGTGTCGGTCCGCCTGTTCCGCGTCCGCCATCCCATCCCCAGGATGGTCTGCCCTGTCCGAGGCCGCTGCCCCGTTCGCCGCGCCACTGCCATCTGCAGCAAAAACAGCCGCGGGCTTTCCGTCTGTCAGAAGCAGCTTCCAGCCGGTCTTCTCTCCGCCGGTGACCGTCACCAGCTCCTGATCCCGGTCTGTTCTCAACTCCGAAAGGATGTCGTAGAATTCTCTCGCCGTCATGTTTCCACTCTTTCCACAAATTCCCTTAACCGGGCCGGTCAGGTGCCGATCCGGTCCGCCTGAAGTCCGCTAGACTCCAAGTCTTACGTTGGCCTCTTCCTCGGCTTCTGCCTTGAAATCTTCCACCTTCACAGGGTTCATGGCCGGAAGATCATCGACCGAATCGGTCCCGAAGTGCCGCAGAAATTCCTCTGTCGTTCCGAACAGGATCGGTCTTCCGGGCGCATCCAGCCGTCCGACCTCCTGAATCAGATTATACTCGACAAGCTTGTTGATGGCGTGATCACATTTGACGCCCCTGATCTTCTCAATCTCCGTTCTCGTCACCGGCTGCCTGTACGCAACAATGGACAGCGTCTCCATCAGGACATCGGTCAGCGTCGTCTTCTGAGGCTGCCGGACAACCTTGATCAGCGTCGGATACAGCTCCTTCTTCGTGCTAAGCTGATAACGGTCCTCAAGCCGGATCAAACGGATGCCCCGGTCTGCAGCCTCATAGCGCTGCTGCATATCCTTCAGGACCTTCTCCGTCTCAGCCCGGCTCAGTCCTACCGCATCCGCGATCACGGCAATGTCCACACTTTCTCCCAGCGAGAAGAGAATCGCCTCAATCTCCGCCCGGAGGGTTTCCACAGAGGGCTCATCCTTCCTGTCTTCCGGGGCTGTGTTTCCCACATCGGATCTGACCTCCCCGGCTTCCGACGGCATGCCGGTCTCCTCCGATCCGGCCTTCTCCCCCTCCGGGGCTGCCGTCATGCTCTCCTCTGCCTGTGAATCATCTGCCTTGCCAGGTTTCTCAAGCTCCTTCATCTGCCGGTTTCTCCTCTATCCAGTCGTCGTCTTCCCCGTCCGCGTCCAGATCTGCCCACTGGGAACGGTCATTTGCCTCAATGTAAATCTCACCGAAATTCTCATCCTGCCGGACGTAGATGTGTCCGCGCTTCATCAACTCCAAGATTGTCAGAAAGGAGACCACCACATATGTCTTTCCGGGTCTGAGCATCAGGAGATTTCTGAACGTGCAGTGCCGGCGGTTTTCAATAAAATGCTCGACATACTGCATCGTCTCTTTTGTGTTGAATTCCTCTTTTTCGATCCGGCCGAACCCCGCGCGGATCGGATCCCGCAGGTCCTCGCGCCGCTTCATGACGTCCTGAAAGACCTTGTAGAGGGCCGGCAGCGTCACCTTCGCATCATCCAGAATCTTGTCTGCGCTGACAGGCGGACGGTAAGCCGCGACCTCCCTTGGAATCTGCTTCTTCCGAAAATAAGTGCCCTCCGCTTCCTTCTCCCGCTCGCGCAGCTCCTGCGACATATACTTGTAGGTCTTGTAGGCGATCAGCTGACGGACCAGCTCGTCTCTCGGATCGATCTCCTCGCCTTCCTCATTCTTCTCCGCCGGCAGCAGCATCCGTGACTTGATATCGAGCAGTTCCGCCGCCATCACGAGGAATTCGCTCATCCGGTCCAGCTCCGGCTCCAGCGCCTGCATCGTCGACAAGTACGCCATATACTGCTCCGTAATCAGCGCGATCGGGATGTCGTAGATATTGACTTTATTCTTATCGATCAGGTGGAGCAGAAGATCCATCGGACCCTCATACGCCTGCAGTTTGATCTCAATCGCCATTCTGTGCTCCTACAAAGCCAAGGATTCCCGGCCACGCCGGTCTGTTGATCTCAGGCCTGTCCTCAATCTTCCTTTTACTTATGCTCCCACAAAGTCAAGGATCACCAGCTCTGCAGGATTGTTGATCCTCAGATCAATCGTATGCGTGCCGAGACCTGCGCTGACGATCATTTTCCGGCCATCGATGGTAAACTCCCCGTGGTCATATTTCGGGAAAAGACCAGGATCCGGCCCGACCAGCCCGCCGATGCCCGGCAGCCGTATGATCCCGCCATGGTTGTGCCCGGAGAGCGTCAGGTCCGCGCCCCAGGCTGCGTAGGTCGGAAAATATCTCGGAAAGTGTGCAAGCAGGATGTGATACTCTCCCGGCTGCGGCTTTCCGACCAGCTTTTCCATATCCTGCACGGTCAGGAAATGCTTCCGCGCAGGTTTTCTTCCCTTCGAAGGCTGCTCGCACTCCCCTTCCCGGAGGTTTTTCCGGTAATAGCCGTTGTCGATCTCCAGGCCATAAAGCCCAATCCGGCTGCCGCCTATCCGGAGCGGAACACGGAGGTTGTCGATCATCGTGACGCCGAGCGCCCGGACCCTGCGGTCATATTCCAGAAACTGCTCCCGGAACTGCGGCACGTTCCGCATCCGGACCTCGTGGTTGCCATTGACCGCATAGACCGGATACAGCTCCGTCAGCCGGCCGAGCACATCAAGCGCGACATCACAGGCGCACCGCTCCCCCTTCGCAACCAGCAGATCGCCGACCGAGAAAACAGCTGAAACCTGCTCATTTCTTATCGCCTCCATCAGCTGCATGACGCCTGAGCGATAGACCTCATTGTGCATGTCAGACAGCACAGCCACCGAAAATGGCTTTTCCGGGGCGTTCTCTGGATCGTTGATCCGCACCTTGTAGTGTGTTACCAGAATCTTTCCCATATTCCCTCACCCCGTCTTATCAGTGTCCCGCCAGCCCATCCACAGGCAAACCCGGCTGCATTCCGTCTCCTGAGCGCACGGTGCCTGTGGCATCTGCTTTGACGGTGCGCTTCCCCGGTCACATGCACCCTCGGCTGCACTCTGCCTCCTGCGCACACGGTGCCTGCGGCATCTGCTGTGTCAGCGTCCTCTGCCCCATTCGCCTGCAAAGCCTTATCTGCGTTCTGCCTCCGGCGTCAGGCTTACAGCAGCGGCGCCAGCGGCTTGATGACCGCCGCCATCATCCTCACCAGAATGTTCTGATGTTTCAGCCAGTCATCCGTGATCTTCCTGCACTTGCTGAAGGTCTCCTCGCAGTCCTTCTTGATCTGCATGACGGCGGACGTCCCGTACATCCAGACGCCGCACTCAAAGTGCAGATACAGCGACCTGTAGTCGAAGTTGACGCTGCCGACCGTCGCGATTTTGTCATCCGATACGACAGTCTTGGCATGGATGAAGCCCGGTGTATATTCATAGATTCGGACTCCGGACTCAATCAGCTGCCTGTAACAGGAACGCGTCAGGAGATAGGCGATCCGCTTGTCCGGAATCCCAGGCGTCACAATCCGGACATCGACACCCGACTTCGCCGCAAGCGTCAGCGCCGTCATCATTTCATTGTCAATAATCAGGTACGGCGTGTAGATCCAGACATAGTCATGGGCCTGCGAGATAATGTTCAGATAAACATTCTCACCGACCGTCTCATTGTCGAGCGGCGTATCACAGTACGGCTGTACATAGCCATCGTCCTCAAACTGCTCCTTGTGGTACAGCCTGGAGCTGAACGGCGCCCGCTTCTCCATCAGACTGTCCCGGCCGCCCGCAAACCGCACCAGATCCTTCAGCTCCCGATCGGATTTTGTGATAACGCTCCACATCTGCAGAAACATCACGGTGAATGAAAATGCGCCTTCGCCGTGCAGCATGATGCCGTTGTCCTTCCAGTACCCGAATCGGACGATCCGGTTGATATATTCATCCGCAAAATTAATGCCGCCCGTGAAGGCCGTGTGCCCGTCGATCACAAGAATCTTCCGGTGATCGCGGTTATTCAGGAAGATTGACGCCGCCGGGACAAACCGGTTAAACACGACACACTTGATCCCAAGGGCGCGCATTTTTTTGAAGTAGCCCATCGGGAGGGTGCCGATCGAACCGATGTCGTCGTATATGAGGCGGACATCCACGCCCTCCTGCACCTTCTTCTTCAAAATGTCCAGAATGCCGTCCCACATCTCGCCTTCTGCGACGATGAAGTACTCGATGAAGATAAAGTGCTTTGCCTTCTCAAGCTCCTCCTTCATCCGTGCGTACATCTCCTCGCCCGTTGGGAAGAAGACCGTCTTCGTGTTGTGATAGGCTGGAAAACCGCTGTCGCCGCTGAGATAGCTGCTCTGCCGGTACGCGCCCTCATCCGCCTGCCGGAGGCTCAGCGCCACTGCTTCCTTCTGCTGCATCAGCGGGCTGCAGAGCGCGGCTGCGCTTTCATAACGCCTGCGGACCTGCCTGGTCACGCGGGACTGTCCCATGATGTAGTACAGGACGACACCTACAACGGGAACCGCCAGAATCAGGATGGACCACAGCAGCTTGTAGGCAGGATTCATCCAATTGTTCAAAATCCAGAAGACGAAAATCACGGCCAGCAGCCTGATTCCGAGGTCGACGTATTTATATTCGACCCCGAGCTGAAAGACTATATACACAAACAACCAGATTTGAAGGATAATCGCAGCCAGCACAACCGTCAGCCTGCCAAAGATCGTTTTTAAAAGCCTTTTCACCGTCGTATCCCCCTTCTGTCTTCTGGCACCTGCAATGCCTTTAGTATAGGGCAGAAACCCGGAACAGGCAACTTCAGGCCATTTCAGGCAACTTCAGGCTTCAGGCAGCTTCAGACAGCTTCATGCAGTTTCAGGTCCCTGCGCTGCGTTTATACGACAAAACCCCCGGCTGCATAAGCCGGGGGCCTGACTGTTTACCGAATTAGTTGTACTTGCGCTTGCGTGCTGCCTCAGACTTCTTCTTGCGTCTGACGGACGGCTTCTCATAATGCTCTCTCTTGCGAATCTCCTGCTGAATACCCGCCTTTGCACAGCTTCTCTTGAAACGGCGAAGCGCGCTGTCCAGAGACTCATTCTCGCGAACGATTATGTTAGACATTCCTCAACCCTACCTCCCTCCAGTTGTAAATTGTGCATTCCAACTGTAGGTGAAATTCTGCACTTCATGCATTATAGCACCTCAGTTTCGAAGACGTCAATCCCTTTTTCACGGCACTGGACAGGTGGTGGGCCACCCTTCAATCCCCTCGGCAGTTTATGAAACGCCAGTCGCGCCGCTCTCGGGGATGGCTTCTCAGACTCCAAGCTGATTCTTCAGAGTCTCCGCCGCCAGCTTCAGCGCCTCGTCAACGCCTGCCGGGTTCTTGCCGCCGGCCATGGCCATGGACGGTCTTCCGCCACCGCCGCCTCCGACCGTCTTCGCGATCGCGCGGATCAGGTTCCCAGCATGGGCGCCCTTCTTCACCGCACCGTCGGTCGCGGTCGCCATCAGCTGCACCTTGCCGTCCGTGACGGAAGCCAGGACAACGACGCCCTCGCCGACCTTTGCCTTCAGCGAATCGCCCAACTCTCTCAGCCCGTCCGCATCGACATTCTCAACGCGGGTTGCGATGAACTTCACGCCGCCGATCTCCTGCACCTGGTCAGACACATCACCCAGCGCGTTCTTTGCCGCCTCGCTCTTCAGCGATTCGATCTCAGAATGCGCTTCCTTCAGCTCCTTCTGAAGCGCTGCTATCTTGTCAAGGACATCCGCCGGCGTTGTCTTCAGAAGCTCTGCCGCCTCGGCGACCTCCGCCTCCTTCTCCCTGTAATAGGTTATAACGTTATCGCCGGTCAGTGCCTCGATTCTGCGGACACCTGCCGCAACACCGGACTCCGAAAGGATCTTGAACAGCCGGATGTCCGCCGTGTTCTTCACATGCGTGCCGCCGCACAGCTCCTTCGAGAAGTCACCCATCGAGACAACGCGGACCTTCTCTCCATACTTCTCGCCAAACAGCGCCATCGCGCCGGTCTTCTTGGCCTCGCTCAGGGACATGACATCCGTGCGGACCGGGAGCGCCGCCTCAATCTCCTGATTGACAAGGTCCTCGACCTGCTGCAGCTGCTCCTTCGTCATCGGCTGGAAATGAGAGAAGTCAAATCTCAGTCTGTGCGGATCGACGTAAGAGCCCTTCTGCTCGATGTGCGCGCCGAGCTCCAGCTTCAGCGCCTTCTGGAGCAAATGCGTCGCCGAATGGCTGCGCGCCGTCGCCCTTCTGGCTGCCTCATCCACCTTCAGCGTCACCTCGTCTCCGGTCTTCAGCATGCCGCGCGTCACATGCCCGACATGGCCGATCCTGCCGCCGCGCAGATGGATGGTATCCTCAACCTTGAATTCACCGTCCGGTCCCGTGATCGTTCCGACATCGCCGCACTGGCCGCCCATCGTCCCGTAGAACGGTGTCCGGTCGACGACGATTGTTCCCTTGTCGCCGTCCGTCAGCGCCTCCGTCAGCTCGCTCTCGCCCGCGATGACAGAGATCTTCGAAGTATCCTCCAGATGGTCGTATCCATCAAAGACAGACGTGATCTCGACCGGAATCTGGTCATAGACCGTCGCATCCTCGCCCATGTAGTTCGTCTTGGCACGTGCATTTCTCGCACGCTCCCTCTGCTCCTGCATGCAGGCATCGAACGCCTTCTGGTCAACAGTGCAGCCCTTCTCCTCCAGAATCTCCTTCGTCAGATCCAGCGGGAAGCCGTAGGTATCGTACAGCGTGAACGCTTCCCTGCCGTCCAGCTCCTTCTTTCCTTCCTTCTGGAGATCCTCCTGCAGACCGTTCAGAATGGACAGGCCCTGATCGATGGTGCGGTCAAAGTTGTCCTCCTCCTGCTGCAGCACGTTGAAGATGAATTCCTTCTTCTCCTCCAGCTCCGGATAGCCGCTCTTCGAGGTCTCGATGACGGTTCCGGACAGGTCTGCCAGAAATGCATGATCGATGCCAAGCAGTCTGCCGTGGCGCGCCGCCCCTCTCGTCAGTCTGCGCAGCACGTAACCGCGTCCTTCATTGGACGGCATGATGCCGTCTGAAATCATGAACGTCGCCGAGCGGATGTGGTCGACGATGCGGCGGATGGAGACATCCTGCTTCTCCACCTCATGATACTTCACACCTGCCATCGAGCAGACATGATCGCGCAGCGCGACAAGCGTATCGACATCAAACATCGAATCCACTTCCTGGCAGACAACCGCCAGACGCTCCAGCCCCATGCCGGTATCGATGTTCTTCTGCTTCAGCGTCGTGTAATGCCCCTCACCGTCATTTTCGAACTGGGTGAAGACATCGTTCCAGATCTCCATGAAGCGGTCGCAGTCGCAGCCCGGCTTGCAGGTGTCCTTCGTCCCACAGCCCTCGAAGCCGTACTTCGGTCCGCGGTCATAGTAGATCTCCGAGCACGGACCACACGGGCCTGCCCCATGCTCCCAGAAATTGTCCTCCTTGCCGAACTTGGAGATGCGGCTCTCCGGGATCCCGATCTCGTCATGCCAGATCTGGAACGCCTCGTCATCGTCGAGGTAGACAGACGGATAAAGCCTGTCCGGATCGAGGCCGACCACCTCGGTCAGAAACTCCCATGACCAGTGGAGCGCCTCCCTCTTGAAGTAGTCGCCAAATGAGAAATTCCCGAGCATCTCAAAGAAGGTGCCGTGTCTGGCCGTCTTGCCGACGTTCTCGATATCGCCGGTACGGATGCACTTCTGGCAGGTTGTCACCCTGCGTCTTGGCGGGATCTCCGCGCCGGTGAAATACGGCTTCAGCGGCGCCATTCCTGCGTTGATCAGCAGAAGGCTGTTGTCATTGTGCGGCACAAGCGAAAAACTCGGCAGGATCAGGTGTCCCTTACTCTCGAAGAACTTCAGGTACATCCTGCGCAAATCATTCACGCCATACTTTTCCATAATCTGTTACGACCTTTCCATATCTGTCATCTCTCATGCAGCCTGCTCACAGGTTCCCGCCTGTCAGGCCGCCGCCCAGGGCCGCCGGCTGCGCTGTCATGCCTGCATCCTGCCGGCCTGTACAAAAGCGCCCGCCGGCCTCTTCTTACAGGGCGACCTTCGCGAACTTCTTCTTGCCGCGCCTGAGCACAATGCCGTCCTTCTTCAGCTTCTCGTCATCCAGCACGGCATGGACGTCCGTGACCTTCTCCTCGTCCACCGTCACACCGCCCTGCTCGATGGCTCTTCTGCCTTCCGAGCGGTTCGTGACAAGCTTCGCCGCCACCAGTGCGCCGATCAGGTCAATCTTCGAATCTCGGAAGGACGAAGGATCGAGCTTCACGGCTTCCAGATGCTCTGTATCCGCTCCGCCTGCGGCAAACAGCTTCCGTGCGCCCTCCTGGGCATGCTTTGCCTCCTCCTCGCCGTGAACCATCTTCGTCAGCTCATATGCAAGGACTTCCTTGACCGCGTTCAGCTCCTGTCCTTCCTTCTTCGCATACTCATCGATCTGCTCAAGCGGAATGAAGGTGAGGAGCTTCATGCACTTGATGACATCGGCATCGCCGACATTCCTCCAGTACTGGTAGAAGTCATACGGGGAAGTCTTGTCCGGATCGAGCCAGACCGCCCCCTTCGCCGTCTTGCCCATCTTCTTGCCTTCCGAATTCGTCAGAAGCGTGATGGTCATCGCCTCGGAGTCATCTCTTCCCAGCTTGCGGCGGATCAGCTCGCGGCCGGCCAGCATGTTCGACCACTGGTCATCACCGCCGAATTCCATCTGGCAGCCGAACCGCTGGTACAACTGGTAGAAATCGTACGCCTGCATGATCATGTAGTTGAACTCAAAGAAGGTCAGCCCCTTCTCCCATCTCTGCTTGTAGCACTCCGCACGCAGCATCTCGTTGACCGAAAAACAGGTTCCGACCTCACGCAGCAGGTTCACATAGTTCAGATCCAGCAGCCAGTCTGCGTTGTTGACAATCCTGGCCTTCCCCTCTCCGAACTCAATGAACCGCGACATCTGCTTCTGGAAGCAGTCACAGTTGTGCTGGATGACCTCCGGCGTCATCATCGGCCTGGAATCGGTTCTCCCGGACGGATCGCCGACCATGCCGGTTCCGCCTCCGAGCAGGGCGATCGGCTTGTTCCCCGCCATCTGCAGTCTCTTCATCAGGCACAACGCCATAAAATGCCCGACATGCAGGCTGTCCGCGGTCGGGTCGAACCCGATGTAGAACGTTGCCTTGCCGGCATTGATCATGTCTCTGATCCGGTCCGCATCCGTGAGCTGTGCGAGCAGTCCGCGAGCCTGAAGTTCCTCATATACACCCATCAGAATATCCTTTCCCGCCTGCCCCGGAAAGAGTGCACGGAGCAGGCATCTACTGGCTCTTTCTCCTCGGGAATCCGCCAGAATTCCCGGGAATCGCATAAGGTTTAGTATACAAATGAACACCTTAAAAATCAAGCCGCAGAAAGCTCTCGCTTTTTTTCCGCTTCCTATGTACAATAAGGGCTAATCGGCTGCTCTGCTGCCGGGTGTATGCGGACTGCAGCTTCGGAACGATCTGGGAAGGTTATTGCTGCAGGACAAGAGGAGGGTTGATCGTATGGAAGGCCATTTTCACAGGAACAGGGGGCTTTGACCGTATAGAGATGGATATAAAAAAAGGATTCCAGGCGCCCTGCCGCCTGCTTCCGGTTCTGATTGACCTGAGCGAAAAGCATGTCTGCGTCATCGGAGCCGCTCCGGAGGCTGAGCGATACGCGATGCTTCTGGCAGCCTGTACGAAACATCTGAGTGTGTTATGTGAGAAGGGCTCTGAAGCACTGCAGGCGATGGCGGATGAAGGACGTATCTCTCTGCTGAAGCAGCCCTACAGCCGTGAGGCGCTCTACGGGATGGATGTCGTCTTTAACGTATCCGGCTCAGAGGCGCTCATTCGCGACGTCTCTGCCATCTGCCGGACAATGGGCATCACCCTGTACACAGCCAGCCGGCCGGACAAATCTGATTTCATGCTGGATACAGATCTCCTCACAGACTGCCCGATCCGGCAGGCATCGGTCCGGCGGGCATCGGTCTGACAGAAAGGATACTTAATGACACATGTAACGATCTACACGGATGGCTCCGCCCGCAAGAACCCGGCCGGGCCGGGCGGCTACGGCGCCATCCTGGAGGTGACGGACGCCTCCGGCACACTCCACACGCGGGAGCTGAGCCAGGGCTACATAAAGACCACCAACAACAGGATGGAGCTGATGGGTGCAATCGCCGCGCTCGAAGCGCTGAAGATGCCCTGCGAGGTGGAACTCTGGTCCGACTCGCAGTACCTGATCAACGCCTTCACCCAGCACTGGATCGAAGGCTGGATCAGGAAGAACTGGATGCGCACCAGGACTGAGCCCGTCAAGAATGTTGATCTGTGGAAACGGCTTCTTGAGGCTTCCGCCCCTCACCAGATAACCTGGAAATGGGTCCGCGGCCACAACGGTCATCCGCAGAATGAGCGCTGCGACCAGCTCGCGACCAGTGCCGCCGACTCAGGCCATCTGATCGAAGACCCCGGTGTCTAAATGAAAGTTCATTCTTCATGCCGGACTTTTATGAAAAGGTGCTGAAAGGGCCTTCCAAACAAGGAAAACAGATCCAGATTCTGTCCGAATTTTCAATTCAATCAGGAGGAAACAACCGCTATGTCCATGCATTTTGAAAAGAAGCTTCCGATCCCATCAGAGATCAAGCAGCGCTACCCGCTCTCGGGCAAGGTCCGCGCCGCCAAGGAGCAGCGCGACAAGGAGATCCGCGACATCTTCACCGGGAAGGACGACCGTTTCATCCTGATCATCGGCCCCTGCAGCGCGGACAACGAGGATGCTGTCATGGACTACATCTGCCGCCTGAAGAAGGTGCAGGAGCAGGTTTCCGACCGCATCCTGATCATTCCGCGCATCTACACGAACAAGCCGCGCACGACCGGGAAGGGCTACAAGGGACTGCTCCATCAGCCGGACCCGACCAAGAAGCCCGACCTGCTCGCAGGCATCATCGCCATCCGCGAGCTTCACATGCGCTCCATCGAGGAGACCGGCTTCACGGCAGCCGATGAGATGCTTTACCCCGAGAACTTCCGCTACCTCGACGACCTGCTCGGCTATGTCGCGGTCGGCGCGCGCTCCGTCGAGGACCAGCAGCACCGGATGACCGTCTCCGGCATGGATGTCCCGGCTGGCATGAAGAACCCGACCTCCGGCGACCTGTCCGTCATGTTCAATTCCATCGTCGCCGCCCAGAGCGGACACAACTTCATTTACAGAGGGTGGGATGTCACGACCGATGGAAATGACCTCGCCCACGTCGTTCTCCGGGGTGCCGTGAACCACAACGGGGTCTGCGTGCCGAACTACCACTATGAGGATCTGGTCCGGATCAACGAGCTGTACGGCAAGAAGGATCTGAAGAATCCGGCTGTCATCGTCGACTGCAACCACTCCAACTCGAACAAGCAGTGCTTCGAGCAGATCCGCATCGCGTCCGAGATCATGCACAGCCGCTCCTACAACCCGGAGCTGAAGACGCTGGTCAAGGGGCTGATGATCGAGAGCTACCTTGTCTCAGGAAGGCAGGACAACCTCGGCGGTCCCGGCCACGTGTACGGCCAGTCGATCACAGACTCCTGCCTGGGATGGGAAGAATCCGAGAAGCTCATCCACGATATCTACAAGAAGCTCGGCAGCTGAGCCTGTTTCTGACAAAGGCCGCCGCGATTTCACCCGTCCATTATAAAAGGCTGCAGTCTGCCGACTGCAGCCTTCTTTGAACTGTTCGTTTTGCATCAAGCTTTTTGTCCGTAGCTGGTCCGGAAGGATTCGAAGGTTTCCTCCACCTCCTGCCCGGTCAGTATTCTCATCCTCCCGAGGCACGCAGCCCTCCACTGCATCTCAGCGGTTGTCTCGACTGCCGATGCCCTGGCATACGCATCCGCAAGCGATGTTCCCGACGCCACCATCCCGTGATTCTGCAGCAGGCACGCAGGAGAATCCTTCATCGCCTCTCTCACACGCTCCGCAAGGGCTTCCGTTCCGTAGGTCACATAAGGAACGAGCGGAACATTTCCCCGCCCCATCAGATCCGGCAGAAGGAAGTGAACAGCCTTTACTTCTTCCCCTGCGATGCCAAGGGTTGTCGCAAACATCGAATGCGTATGAACAACCGCACGGGCGTGTGGTCTTGCCTTGTATACAGCTGCGTGCAGCCGGTTCTCACTTGAAGGCTTCCGGCTTCCATCGACAACCTTCCCATCCAGCGTCATGACCACGATGTCCTGCGGCGTTGTCTCATCATACGGAATGCCGGACGGCGTGACCGCCATGTACCCGGTCTCCGGATCATAGATGCTGATATTGCCGCTCGTCAGCGTCACCAGCCTGTCGGCCAGCATTCTCTTTCCATAGACTACAAGTTCTAAGCGCTCTTCTTCCAGAAGCATACCCGATAACCTCCCATTTCGGACAAGTATCTCTTGCCTGCATCCTGTCCATGATACCATACCTACCTGCTTTTTCATACAAAAGAAGGCCGATCCCTTTTCAGGATTGGCCTTCTTTACTTTCACTTCCGGCTGTGCACTCCGCCACGAACCACTGCTTCCCCTGCGCACAGCATAAATTGAGCACTGGTTTCTGCTGATCAGGGCCTGTACCATCCGGAATTTCTTTTGCAGTATAGACCGCACTGACCTTGTATGCGAAACGACTACCGCGGGCATCGATGAAAAAAACGTCATCCTTGTCGCTGAGATCCATGATGCGCCCGAGCAGACTGTCCCGGTTTTCACTTGCGATGGAAAAACTCCCGTTTTTCGTAATTCCATTTGCAATATAAGCCATATATTCAGGAGAGCTATAACGCGCAGCGACGGCAACCTCAAGCTTCAGCGCGGGAATCTGCAGGATCCCGGTGCAGTCCACACCGTCTACGGAAATCACCGCAAAGTCCGTTCCACTCTCCGGAAACGCCGAGAAGGCCCGCGCCGCCTCTCCTGTCCCCAGCCCGTCATCCTGCTCTGTGTCGCATGATTTTTCATCTTTCAGAATTGAATACTCCGGAATCGCCTGCCGGAGATCCGACAGCACCACGGCCTGTTTCTCTGCCATCTCCTGATCATATCGTCTTCTCTCATGAAGAACATACGACCCGCCGATGGCCATAATGATACCTGCCGCTATGAGCAGGAAGCAGATGACTTCCTGTGTCCTTCTCTTTGTCAAACTCAGGATCCCCCAGATGAATGTCAATCATTTTCTCCGCAGTCCGACAGCTCCCCTCAGGACCAGAACCGCGCCGGATGCGATCAGGAGGACAAGCCACAGATTCAGCCGTGAATCGTCACCCGTTTTCACTTCCCGAAGCACACTTGATCCACCATGCAACGACCCAGGCGTACTTCCCTTGCCTCCCGAAGGCTTTTCCCGGTTCTCGTCCGGCGGGGTGACCGTTGTCTTGCGGTTTGTCAACGAAAACCATGTGGATTCAGTCCCGTCCGCATCTGTTTTTGAGCTTGTGCGGATCGAAACAACATATTGCGAGCCGTCCTCATTCTTCACGGTCCCGCTCTCCGCCACCTGATATTCAGCGTTGTCCGCCCCCACCCAGGTCTCCGACCAGTTGTTTTCCGCCGACAGCGTGTACGTCTTGTCGGTGTGCCAGTCCCCGAAGGATCCGCTGCTTTGCAGATCTCTGCGGGATACCGTCACGTCTATACTCGCCGGCCTCCCCGTGCCGTCATCATTCTGCCAGTACTTCGTCACCGTGTATTTGTGCTTCTGCGGCGCGGAAGGCAGTGTGACGGCATCATATTTTGCCTCTGCCGACACATCATAGTTCCAGTCGATCCCGTCCTTCGATGTCGGTACGGAAATCAGATTCGGAGAAAATGTATATTTCTTCCCGTCGACGACGCGGCTCTCTCCGAGCACCATGTAAACACCCAGTTTCAGATCCTGAAACTTTGCAATCCCGTTTCCGTCTGTCACTGCCGCCTCAGCAGCTTCTGTCAGGTATGGCGCATGTGTATAATTTGCAAGTGTCGCCGCATAAGCGTCCCATTTTCCGGATCCAAGATCAATTCGATCGGAGTCCCCGAGATCCGCGTTCAGCTTTTTCAGCTCCTCCGTCGGCTCGAAAACAGCCCCGCCCTTTCCGAAGGTTCCGATCTGATAGATGCGGAAGGTAAAGCCCGCCCCGCCTTCCATGGAAACACTGAGCGTCCCGCTCCTGCTCTGGTCCACGTCCGTGTACGCAAAAGCCCGTTTGGCCGGTGTCAGTGTACACAGCAGGAGCACTGTCAGAAATACCGGCAGAAGTAATGCCGCATGCATTTTTACATTGTGAATTCCATTCATCTTATTCATTCTGCACTCCTGACGACGCGCCTGTATTCCTTCCTGCCGGGCGCGTTCTGCCACACCTTGTTTTCTGCTGTACTTGTCATCCTGACTGCTACACTCTGTCCGCCTCGCTCATCTGCCATGATTTTTCCTCTTCCCCGTGCGATGACGGTGCCCCGAAAAGAAAAGAATCCAGAGTGCGATCAGCAGCAGCATTGGCAGCGCGATAAACGGAACCACATAGCGCGGCTCCATCCGGACAGCGTCCGCACTTACCATAAAGTCCGTCTGATCCTCCCTGATCCGATGTCCTCGGACGAGGAGACGATGCGTATTGACACCGTAGGGCGTACAGGTCACGAGCGTACAGTAATCTTTGTCCGGATCGATCGCAAGATCCTCCAGCTGATCAGGCAGGACAATCCGAATCTGATCCACCTCGTAGGTGAGTGTACGGTTCAGCACCTGAAGCTGAAACGTATCTCCCTCCTTCAGCTGATCAATGTCTGTAAAGAGTTTTGCTGATGGAAGCCCACGGTGTCCGGAGATCACACAGTGCGTCCCCTTCCCGCCGACCGGCAGGGACGAGCCCTCGATATGTCCCACGGCAATCTCGAGAACCGCCGGGTCCGTGCCATGATAAATCGGCAGCGAAACGGCAATCTTCGGGATGTTCACGTATCCCATGATGCCTGTTCCTGTGACATCGAGGACTTTGTTGTACGCTTTCTTCTCCTCATCGGTGAGCGCAAAGCGATCTCCCGATTTTGCAAGAAGCTTTTTGTTGTACGCCTGCGCTGCCTCCCACATCGCATGATTCTTCTCGTCCGACATGTCCGAAACCTTCTCGACATACCCAGCGATCGCTCTCGACTGGTGAAGATCATTCCACCAGTCCGAAAATGTCGGATACACAAGAAGCCCGATCCCGGCGAGGAATATCAGAATCAATACCGCATTGACAAGGCGAGAACCGCGTTTTTTCCGACGGGCAGACGCTTTGCGCCGTCCTTCATTTCCGGCATTCTCCATATTCAGTTGTCCCGGCGATGTATTCTGATTCACGATTCTGTAACAGAGAGAACCCTTCATCTCCCAGAAGAGTCAGTACACAATGTGTTCCTGATTCTTCTCGGAGATGACGAATGCTCTGCATCCTTTACTCTTTCGTTTCAAGACTGTGGCCCCCGCCGCATGGGCGGCCGGTTCCCCATATCTGTTCTGATCAACTGAAAAGAATATCCTGACCTTCGGGCTGGCAACGCACTTTCGTGCGCCGCCTCAGCCTCGTTTGAATTTCTTTCCCAGATCCAGATTCCTGAGGCAGCGGCCTTTACACTGCCACTGCCTGTCTTGATTCTGTCAGGATTCCTTGCTGCTCATCTTCTTTCTCATCGCCAGCACAACGCCTGCCAGAACAACCAGGGCTACACCAATAATGTAGATCATCGTCGTGCCGCGTCCGCCGGTGGATGGAAGGGTGGAACCCTTCTTGTTCACGATATCCGTAGTAAGAGAACCCGCATTATTATCTGGAGTGAACGTTGCCTCTCCGGTTGTTGCATTGCCGGAGAGCGAAATGAGCTTCGGTTCATCTGCCGTAGTGTCATGCTCTGCCAAGATCGTAAACTCGACCGGGGTAATGGTGTTGTAGCCCGTAGGAGTCGTTGACTCAATCAGCTTATAGTCGCCATCGTCAAGATCAGAGAATGTGAAGGTAGTGTCATTGCCAGCGGTGAAGGACTGGACATCCGTATAGGCTCCATTCACCTTCTTCTGAAGCGTGAAGCCTGCGCCTGCAAGGGATTTCTTGTCCTGGTCGAACTTGTTGACAACAACCTTGTATGTGAAGACGATGTTCCTGTCGTCTGGAGTCTTACCAGTCTCACCCTTGCCGCCCTTGTTCGGGTTGTTGGAGTAGGTCAGGTTGACAGTATTCGGGTTGCCTGCAGCACCGATCACAGCATCCTTATTGAGTGTTGCTTTATAGCTAACAACTACTTTAGTGTTTGTATCCAGATTAACACCTGCGCCCTTCAGGTTATCGCAGGTCCAGGTTACAACCGTGCTGCCGTCTTTTGTGGTTACAGCTTCTGTGAAAGAACTGGTAACATCCGTATTACCGATGGTGATCTTTGCATTGTTTGCCGTGTAGGTGAGACCTTTGCTCATCGTATCGGTGAATATATACTTGTAGGTCGTATAATCTGCGATATTATCCGGCATAGTGCCTGTGATCTGGTATTCAACATCATCGCCTATATCAGCGTCAGCGGAATCCTGCCAGCCTGAGGTTTGGCCTGTGCTGTCATTGGTGTCCTTGACCTTCTTCTCCACTGTGGGTACATCAGATTTAATAGGTGTTTCCGTATCACCAACTACCTGCACAATAAACTTTGTATAAGCATCGGACTTGCCATCCTGCGAACCATCCTGATCCTTGACGAGATAATAGCCTGCGACAAGACCATCAATGACGGTACTGCCTTTAGACGATTCCACAGTCTTAAACGACGATGTCAGCGTAAGCCTTTCCTCGAGGTCCGCGATCGTCATCGTTCCAGCGCCAAGGGTTTTCGCGACATCCGCTGCACTTTCTTTCCCGGTATAGGTGACGCCATCGCCCCATTTCACATTGGACAGAACTTTCTTGCCTTCAGCGTTGGTTGAAAGGTCACCCGTAAAAATCTGGTATGCCTCGTAGGTATGCCCGGTGGCAGTTCCGGTCAAGGTAAGTGAATATGTCTTAGGTGTTTGCGAAGTTTGACTTCCTGTTTCGCCTCCGGTTCCAGGTTCTCCATCCGCAAACGCGGTGAGCCCCATTGCCATGATCATGACCAGCGATAGAAAGAAGGCCATGAAGTGTTTTGTGATTTGTTTCTTCATAAGAGTTTCCCCCTTGCTCTTTGATGTCCGCCCGGTGTTTTGCCGGGCGGTGTTCCTGGTAATTGTACGATGTGAGTTCGTGGTGTTTACGGCAGTTATTCCGGTCTGCCTCCAGTTGTTGTGCATCACTTTCCATGCGCAGGTCAGAGGAGCTGGCGCCCGCCTGGGCTAGCCACCCTTCTCTGGTGCCCGCGTCTCGTAGAAAAGGGATGTTCCTGAGTGTTTCATCTTATTCGGAATCGCCCCCTTTCCCTGCATTCCTTTGGAGCAGCAATTTTCTCACCGTCAGGGCTATTCCTGCGAGGAGCAGTAGGAGCGCTCCTGCTCCGGTCAGCGGCAATGTTCCATGCCCGCCGGTGGAAGGAAGTTCGTAGCCTCCCTCAGGTGTGTTTATGATTTGCTGCCCATTTGTTGCTTTTGGCACATTACTACCTGTAAATGCAAGGCCCTTACCTTCTGATGATGCATAAGATGGTGCCTTATAGCCGTCCATCTGTGTTTCTGTCACATAATAGGTCAGCTCTTTTCCATCGCTGCTATACTTTGCCAAGCCCTCGACTTTAAATGTGGTCTTCTTGCCATCTAAGCTTGTCTTGACAGACCATCCATCCGGCAGCCCCTCCGGACTGAATGTCAGCGTCGGACCTTGAAGCACATCTTTCTGTGTCTTACTATCAGTATAAGCATTCAACTTAACTGTGATTTTTGCCCCTTCCGGCCATTCCGTTGGCTGGTTCCCAATGTCTTTCCAGATCTTTGAGAACTCAAAATCGGTGGTTTGCTTATACTCATTTACAAATGTTGCGGTCGGATACTCTCCGTCTACTTCCACTTTGGCAGATGTAGCTTTTGCTGTTGCCGTGGTACTTCCCTCAGCCACCGCCGTGCCATTTGCAGTTATTGTAAGAGTAGCTCCGTCAACGGTCGCTCCCGACTCCGTGAAGGTTACTTCTGTGCCCACCGGTACATTATCAAGAATCCAAACATACGGATCGTCTGCTGTGCCGGTGCCAGTCATGCCTGTGGAACCCACCGTAAACACGGTTCCGTTATAGTCGTTTGCAATCCGGAATCCTGTCGGCAGACTATCAACTCCGCTGAACGATTTGGTGACTTTTACAGCGCCCATTTCGTTCTTGTAAGTATTAGTCACCTCAACTTTCTGGCCCGCTGCATTCAGAGAAGCAGTGGTTTGATTTACTCCATCTTCTGTTTTATTATTTTTTATGTCGTTACCATCTTTATCCTTGAAGGATACAGTTGTTGCAGTAGGCGTACAGGAATCCTCTGTAATGTAATACATATACAGATTGCCATCCGCATCCTCCTGAATCAGATCCTTGATCGTGGTTGACCAAGCGCCTGCTGTTGTCGGAAGCGAAATCGTACGAGTGAAGTCTGTTGGTTCAAAATCTGAATAACTTGGCTCAGCATCACTGCTTAGAGAGGT
>OCTW013429362.1_pt1 | contig 27005 bp, 18 predicted proteins | sample 1539671 | NCBI WGS metagenome assembly OCTW01 (sample SAMN02144230, study PRJEB22623) | gut metagenome | biome: sheep rumen | host: Ovis aries | place: New Zealand | reverse complement strand
GATTAGTTAATCAACCTGGGGGCGGACTTCGTGAAGCCCGCCCCCTTTTCTTTTACTTTTTTTAATTGACAATCCAATGAAAGCGAAAACTCTTATGTGGTCGCTGCTAGCCCTCGTTGTCTCTATGCCAGCGGCAGCACAGCACCACCTGCGACATACTGATTTCCAGACGGACACACCGATGGTCCACGACCCGGTGATGGCATACGAGGATAGTACCTATCATCTCTTCTGCACCGGCTTGGGCATCCAGCATATCACGTCGAAGGATCGCAAGACCTGGACGGTGAAGGCTGAGCCCGTGATGAGCGTCATCCCTAAATGGACGATGGACTCCGTGCCCGGCTTCCGACTGCATGTGTGGGCACCCGACGTGATCAAGTACCGCGGCAAGTGGTGGCTCGCCTATAGTTGCTCCACCTTCGGCAAGAACGGCTCAACCATCGGCCTGCTCTCGAACCACTCACTCAACTTCCCCGTGTGGGAGGACGAGGGCAGCATCGTGACTTCCCGCGAAGGGCGTGACAACTGGAACGCCATCGACCCGAACTTCGTCATCGATGACAACGACCAGCCGTGGATGGTGTGGGGATCGTTCTGGGACGGTATCCAACTGATCCGTCTCGACACGACGATGCACGTGGCCAAGGGCGAGAAGCCCCGTACGATTGCCCGCCGCTATAACCTGAATAACAAGGAAGCCAAGGCAGCCCTGCCCATCAATCCCAATCCTCCGAAGAACCCGACATCCGACTTTGCCGGGCCAAATGCGATTGAGGCGCCGTTTATCTTCAAGCACGACGGCTGGTACTACCTCTTCGTCTCCTGGGACTACTGCTGCCAGGGCTCTAAGAGTAACTACCGCGTGGCAGTCGGACGCTCGAAGACGGTGGATGGCCCGTATCTCGACCCTGCCGGTATCGACATGCGCTATGGTGGTGGGAAACTGTTCTTAGAGGGCGACAAGAAAGCCTTCGAGGCTGCCGGACACTGTGCGGCCTATACGATGGACGGGCAGGACATCTTTATCTGCCACGGCTATAGCATTGCCCACGAGGGTGCCTCCATCCTCATCCAGCGCCCCATCAGTTGGACGCCCGACGGCTGGCCTGTGCTGAAGGATCAGTAAGGGTGACGACGAAACGGGCACCTGCGGTATAGTTGCCGTCGAGGGTGAGCGTGCCGCCAAGCAACTCTGTCGCGCGGCGGGCTACTGTCAGGCCAAGCCCGATACCCTGCTTGAATGTATCTACCTTATAGAACCGCTCGAATATCTTCTCCTGATGTTCGGGCGGTATTCCTATACCCGTATCCTCCACCTCGATCTTCAGCAGCCCGCCGGCTTCATACAGTCTGACGGTCACACGGCCCTGCTCGGTGAACTTGAGGGCATTGCTCATTAGCCGGGCGAGGATCTTACTGAGGGCATTGGCGTTGCTGCGGATGGTGACCCCCTCGGGCAGACTGCTCTCAACGGAGATCTGCAGATGCCCTGCGTTCTGCTGCTCGTAGTCGGCGACAACAGAGCGGCATAATGCCGCCACATCCACATCGTCGTCCTTCGCATACTGGCTCTGGCTCTCACTCTCCGACAGTTCCAGCAGTTCATTCACGAAGTTGGTGATTTCCTCCGTGTTATGCCCGATATCGGCAAGCATACGGTTGCGGTCTTCTTCCGACACCTCGTAGTCGGGATTGCTGATCACCTGTGCAAAGCCGGTGATGATGTTGAGCGGTGTGCGTATCTCGTGGCTGATATGCTGCACGAAGGCTGTCTTCATGCGGTCCGACTCCTGGGCATGCTCCAGGGCAGCGGCCAGTTCCTCGTTCTTGCGTGCCAGCAGTCTGGCGGCTCGCTGGCGGAAATAGGCGAAGACGAGCAGGCCGATGATAATCAGCAGCGACACGCTCACGGCATACCAGAAGTGGTTCTTCTGCTCCTGTATGCGCATGGCGTCGAGTTGATACTGGGAGTCCATCTCGCTGAGTTGCCGGCGCAACTGACTGACAGAGGATGAGTTGCGCCGCTCCATCATCTGCCGCAGTGTGTCATAGGCCTCGTCGCTCCGGCCCAGGTTGCGGATGATCTCCGTGCGCAGCAGGTTCAGTCCCCAGCGCAGGCCCGAGTTCAGGGTGCCGCTCATCTGCCGCATCTCGTCGGTCACGGCCAGTGCCTTCTCGTAGTCCTTCCGTGCCAGGTAGTATTCGGCGATGGCCCGAAGGGCCTCGTAGCGCGTCATCTCGTTGTTCGTGGCCAGTTTGTGCTCCAGCCGCGCCACCAGTATGCTGGCCTTGTCGAGATTGCCGCGTCGCACCTCCATCAGGGTCTCCACGTTCAGCAGGTTGTCGTGTACGGTACGATACGCCAGCGAGGTTGTGTCGATGTCGCCCGACAGCCGTGTCCACAGTTGCTTGCCTTCTTCCACGACCCGTAGTTCCTCATCGTAGTCATGCGTCAGTTCCAGCATATAGGCGTAGATATAGTAGATGCCCAGGATGGCGAGCGTCGGCTTGTGGCGCCGCAGTTCCCCGAGACTCTCCTTCAACTGTGCGGCTGCCTCGGCATGGTCGCCGATATAGCCGTAGAGCCATCCCATCTGTGCCAGCACCGAGGCCCGGCCGTAGTCGTGGTGATGGCCGATGGCAAAATTGTAGAGTTCGCGGCACTCGCGCAGTCCTGCCATCGGCTGGTCCTCGCGCAGCACCTTCATCTGGATGGCGAGGTTGGCCACATAGTAGTAGTACTCCCACTGATGGTGGTCGGCAAAGTAGGCCAGTGCCTTGTCTTTCCCGGCATAGATACTGTCGGTCTGCGAGCGCAGCCCGTAGTTCACAAACCGCTCGTAGAGGGCGTCGCCCTGCTTCGTAGCATGACCTTCCACTATCCCGCTGCCTGCTGTCAGCAACAGGATAGTGACAAGGAGTTGGATCTTACCCATGTGGGCATTATTTTTGGCAAAAAGACCGCTGAAATGTTATCTGACGACGAATTTCTTGCCGTTCTGGATATAGATGCCCTTGCGCTGAGGCGTCGTGATGCGGCGGCCTTGCAGGTCGTAGATAGCATCCTGATCCATCTGGGTAGCCTTGATGCTCTGGATGGCTGTGGCAGGATTGGTGCAGTAGCCCCATACGGTGACACCGTTGCTGGCCAGGGCGGTGAATGCCGCTACCTTGTCATCCTTTGGCTCCATCGTCTGCTCCACCATCACGCCTTTGTACTCCGTACTGCCCAGTTTGATGGTGATATACGACGTGCCTTCCTGGATGCTCCAGGTGCCTGTCTGCTCACCGCTGATGGTGCCGTCGGCATTCAGTTTCACCTCCACGGGCTTGGCAGCCTCTTTCTTGGTGTGGTTGAGTTTATAGGGATGCACCAGCAGTTGGTAGTCGCCTGCTATATACTGTGTAGCAATCTGCTGGGTGGTGGCGATATCGGCACTCTTCACCTCTTCGCCTGTGTATTCAAATGGGGCAGCCACCAGCCAGCCGTCCTCGTTCTGGAACACCTGGTGGACACGTACCTGATGCTCCTCGCCACGGTTCTGGAAACGGGTGTGATAGACCAGATAGGTGCGTCCGTCCTCTGCGGCAATGATGGAGTTGTGACCCTGAGAGCGCTCGCCATTATTGCCCTTGGCCTGATTGCCCCAGGTGGTATAGGCTCCGAAGATGTTCACGCCACGGTTGTCGTTGGCATCAGGACCGAAGTTCAGCCTGTAATTGCTGAAGACGGCATCTGTCGCGTTGGTGTCAACGTATGGACCGTCGGGCTTCTCGGAGCGGAACACGCGCATCTGGTAGCCGCCGTTGTTATAGTCGCCTGCCACACCACCTGCTGCCAGGCCGCCGTAGGTCATGAAGAGGAAGTAGTAGCCACCGATATACTCGATATAGGAGGCCTCGCCAGAGACATAGTTGCCACCGGCGATTTTCTTGCCGTAATAAGGATCGACAGTGATATTGTTGCCTGTACCTGTCAGTTCATATTCCACGTCATAGTCGCGCAGACCGGTATTCTCGTCGAGTTCCAGCATCCAGATACCGCCGCTCCACGAGCCGTACGACATCCATAGTTTGCCGTCCTCGTCGTAGAACACACAGGGGTCGATACAGTTGGGGTAGCGCTCGCCCCAGTTGCCTGGTATTAGCGTTCCCTTCAGGACATAGCGGCTGGGCAGTGTGCTCTGCTCACCAAGTACGATCTCCAGGTCGGTGTCCTTATAGGCATCGCCGGTATGGAAGCCGCTGATGACGACGGGTGCCTGATAGCGGTAGGGGCCTTCGATGTTGTCGGCAGTCAGCAGGACGATGCTCGAATACCAGTTGTCGCCATTGATGCTCATATACATGCACCACTTGTTCATCGCCTTGTTCCAGATCACGTCGGGTGCCCACTGGTTGCCCGAAACGTCGTACTTGGCACCACCTTGTGTACCACCGCGTGCCGACCACTTGACGGCGTCAAAGTTGTAGTCGTATTCCTTGCCGCCCTTCTTCACCTTCGTCACCTCAGGTGAGGTATAGGCCACGTTAGGATCGGCGTTATTGCTTGTGGCCGTTTGCCAGGGAGCGGTGAAGGCCGTCCAGTTCATGAGGTCTGCCGACTTGGCTGAGGCGCGGTGCGAGCCAAAGATATAATAGGTCTGGGAGTTGGGATCCCACACGATGCTGGGATCATGCACGCTCACGCGGGTCAGCGAATAGGCTGCAGCAGCCATGGGGAGTACTGCTGACAATAGCAGGAATAGATATTTTTTCATCACAAATGTAGAATTTAGTTATATTAGAGTGCAAATATACAGATTATTTCTGAATCCGGCAAAATTTTTAAAGGAAATTGTGTATCTTTGCAACCATATTGGAAACTACTATAATAATTAAAGAATGAAACAACTACTACTGTCCCTCTTCGTCCTGGCAAGTCTGACGACCTCTGCCCAGTCCTGGACGGCCGATAACGGCAACGGTACCTTTACCAACCCGCTTTTCTATGATGAGTTCTCTGATCCCGACATCCTCCGCGTGGGCGACGACTATTACCTCGCTGGCACCACGATGCACACCGTGCCCGGACTGGTGATCCTCCACTCCAAGGACCTCGTGAACTGGGAGAACATCTCCTACTGCTTCGACCGCTTTGACTTCCCTGACGATGCCTTCTCGCTGAAGAATCACAAGGAGATCTACGGTCAGGGCGTGTGGGCACCAGCCATCCGCTATGCCAATGGTCAGTTCTATGTGTTCACCAACATCAACGGCAAGGGCCTGCAGTGCTATACCTCGAAGGACATCCGTGGCCCGTGGAAGCACCATAACATGCAGGGACGCATCTACGACCTCTCCGTGCTCTTCGACGACGATGGCAAGATCTATGCCATCCACGGCTATGGTGAAGTGAAGTGTACGGAACTGAAGCCCGATATGAGCGGACCCATCGAGGAGACGGAGCGTACCATCATCCCCGAGGGCAACGCCGTGGGCGAGGGCCATCATATCTATAAGATCAACGGGATGTACTATCTCATCTCCACCGACTACCGTCCCAACGGGCGCACCCTCTGTTCGCGCTCGAAGAGTATCTGGGGACCCTACGAGACCATCACCATCACTGCCGACGAGACCTTCGGCTACCACGCCGCCTCGCTGACACAGGTGCCCGAGGGTGAGCAGTACCGTATCGGACACGACGGCACGAAGTTCGGCATCCCCGAGGTCGATAAGGACGCCACCGCCTGTACGAACATCCACCAGGGAGGCATCGTGGAGGACCAGAGCGGTCAGTGGTGGGCACTGCTGATGATGGACTTCCACTCCATCGGCCGCACTGTCACCCTCGCTCCCATCACCTGGAAAGACGGCTGGCCCATGCTCGGACTCGAGGGTAACCTCGGCCGTGCACCCCGCACGTGGTTTAAGCCTAGTATTCCTAGTTCCCCTAGTCATCCTAGTGCCCCCTACCATCGCTCCGAGAACTTCGACGGCAAGGCCCTCGGCCGTGTCTGGCAGTGGAACCACAACCCCGACGACAGCCAGTGGAGCCTGAAGAACGGACGCCTGCGCCTGCAGACCATGCCTGCCGAACAACTGATGTGGGCCCGCAACACGCTCACCCAGCGCGTCATCGGTCCGCAGAGCATCGCCACCGTCGAACTCTATACCAAGGGCATGAAGGACGGCGACGTGGCCGGACTGGGTAACATCAATGTGCCCTGCTCCTGGATCGGTGTCGTGAAGGACGGCAGGCAGTTGACGCTGCGCTGCTTCGAGCAGGCGGATAACGATACCATCGACGCACCCGTCGCTATAGCCGACGGGAAACTGTGGCTACGCATGGTGGGCGACTACGACAACGACCGTGCCTACTATGAGTTCTCGCTCGACGGCAAGACCTATCAGCAGGTGGGCGACGAGATGAAACTCTCCTACCAACTCATCTCCTTCCAGGGTTCACGTCATGCCCTCTTTGCCTTCAACAAGAACGGCAAGAACGGCGGCTATGCCGAGTTTGACAATTTCACCGTCGAGGAGCCGATGGCCGACCGTAGCAAGAATATCCCCTACGGCAAGACCTTCCGCATCATCAACCTCGCTACCGGTAAGCCGGCCATCGCCCTGAAGCACGGCCTGCTGCACGACACCGATGACTTCCGGCCAGCACCCTCGTCGGATCAGAATGCGGAGGCTTCGGGCGACCTGACGCGCTTCCGCCTGATCGACAAAGGACAGGGCAAGGTGTCACTTCAGTGTGAGGACGGACGCTATCTTTTCGTAGCAGGCTTTGGCATCGCTGGTGATGTCAGGTTTACTACCGACGCGTCGAAGGCCGAGGTGTTCCTCTGGCAAGACTACCTGAACCACGAGTTCATGCTCATGTCCCTGCGCACGCATAAGTATATCGGCAAGAGTCCCACCACGGGCAGTCCCTATTCGATGGACTTCCCTGGGGCTGACCCGGCCCGCCGCAACGGTGCCGTGTTCCGTTGGGAGGAGTAGTAGTTGTCTTAAGCCAAAAACACGTGGGACACATAAAAAGTGGATAAGACAACTCTCGCGCCCGCGCGCGATTATGCCAGTTGTTTGAGCCACATGCCGAAAAATCGGTCGTAAACCATGTAGCCCCTTTGAGGATCGTGGTACAGGAATTCCTTTTCTAACAGCGAACTGATAGCCTGCTTGATACTGCTGGGGGCAGACAAACGATGACGAAGGATGAACTCTGAGGATGTAGGAGCGGTGACGGTTCCCTGGATGGCTATGGCCCTCAGAAGCCTTGCCTGATTTTCCGTCAATAAGTGGTAATTGCTCTGATAATTGATTTCCTGTTCGGCTATGATAGTATTGATGGCTCTAAGTACGGATTGTTCGGTTATTTCCTCTTTTGGATGGCGATAGAGTCGATTAAGGATCTTCTGGATATGCCAGGTCTGCCCGTCAACCGTCTGGTACAGATAGGCAAAGACATATTTAGTTTGCTTTAATAAAGCAGCAGTAGGCCGGCGAAGGCGGCATAGCAGATCATCCGTATAGGATTGATCTTCAGGTAGCCAGTGCCAAAGGCGGTGGCGAGAAAGAGGGCTATACTGATAAAGAACTGCCAGGGGTTCTCCGTCGGGGTGGAGAAGTTCTCTGCATTGCAGAGGAGCAGGGTGGCAGCCGCAAGCAGTCCGACGACAGCGGGGCGGAGCCCCGTGAAGACCGACTGTACCAGTGGGGTATTCATATACTTCATAAACATCTTGCTGATGAGGATCATCAGGATCAGCGAGGGCAGCACCAGGGCGAATGTCGCCGTGGCGGAGCCGAGGATGGCCAGCAGGTTGCCATAGCCGGCATTGTGGATGGCGGTATAGCCGCAGTAGGTAGCCGAGTTGATGCCAATGGGGCCAGGGGTCATCTGTGAGATCGCCACGATATCCGTAAACTCGGCCGTGGAGAGCCAGTGGTGGGTCTCCACCGTCTCATGCTGGATCAGCGACAGCATGCCGTAGCCGCCACCGAACCCGAAGAGCCCGATCTCGAAGAACGTGATGAATAAACTGAGGAATATCATTACCTTAACTACTGCCTACTTAACTACTGCCTACTTAACTACTGCCTCCTTACTCCTTACCTTCCCATACAAATACCCCCCGATCCCGGCTATGATTATAACATAGATAGGTGAGACGCCGAGTGCCCAGATGGCCAGGGCACAGGCGACGGGGATCCAGATGGTGTAGCGATTCAACTTGGCACTCTGTCCCAGGCGGAAGGTAGGCACGGCAATCAGTGCCACCACGGCTGGACGGATGCCGCGGAACATGGCCGCCACCACCTTATTATCCTCAAACTGCTTGAAGAAGATGGCGATGGCGAGGATGATGAGGAAGGAGGGCAGGGCCGTGCCGATGGCCGAGGCGATGGCACCGTGTGTCTTCTGCAACTTATAGCCGGTGAAGATGGCGATGTTGATGGCAAACACGCCCGGACAACTCTGGGCGATGGCGATCAGGTCGAGCATCTCTTCCTTCTCCACCCACTTGTGCTTATTGACCACCTCTTCCTCTATCAAGGGAATCATGGCATATCCACCGCCGAGGGTGAATATGCCAATCCGAAAGAAGGTCTTGAATAGTTCAAAATTCACAATTGGCTACGCTTAAATTGTGCATTATGCATTGTGCTTTGTGCATTTCTCAATCCAACGACGGGCATTGACGAAGGCCTCGATCCAAGGCGTCACCTCGTCCTGACGACGGTCGGCGGGATACCAGGCGTTCTGCCAGGGGAAGAAGGCGCGCTCCAGGTGTGGCATCATGCAGAGATGGCGGCCGTCGGCCGAGCAGATGCCGGCCACGTTGTAGTCAGAGCCGTTGGGGTTGGCGGGATAGCCGGCATAGTTGTACTTGGCAATCACGTTGTAACTGCTCTCTGGCTCGGGTAGTGAGAATTTGCCCTCTCCGTGAGCCACCCAGATGCCGAGTTTTGAACCGCTTAGGCTGCCGAACATCACACTATTGTTCTGAGGGATGTCGAGAGAGAGGAAGCCACTCTCGAACTTATGCGAGTCGTTGTGCAGCATCTGTGCGCCCTTGGCGCCAGTGAGTCCCAGTTCCACCATCAACTGACAGCCGTTACAGATACCGAGCGAGAGGGTATCCTTACGGGCATAGAATTGATCCAGCGCCTCCTTGGCCTTCGGGTTGAAGAGGAAGGCACCGGCCCATCCCTTGGCAGAGCCGAGCACGTCGCTGTTGGAGAATCCGCCGCAGAAGACGATGAGGTTCACCTCTTCGAGGGTCTCGCGACCTGTGATGAGGTCGGTCATCATCACGTCCTTCACGTCAAAGCCGGCCAGGTAGAGCATGTAGGCCATCTCGCGCTCACCGTTCGTTCCCTTCTCACGGATGATTGCAGCCTTGACGCCGCTCTTCTCCCGGCGGTCGGGATTCAGACCGTATTGGGCGAGTTTGCCGGTGAAGCCCTTGGGGAACTTCATCTCCAGTGGCTGCTTCTTGTAGTTCTCGAAGCGCTCCTTGGCCTTGCCGTTGAAACTCTGTTTGCGGTCGAGCAGGTAGGAGGTCTTATACCATACGTCGCGGAGGGCGTCGATGTCGAAGGTGAGTTCGCTGGTCTGACTAGGATTGCTAGGGATACTAGGATAGACTAGTTTGATCTCGCGGGTGTCTTCGACGGGGTAGCCGATCTTGGCATAGCCGACACCCATATCCTCCATGAAGTCCTTGAACTCCTGCTTATGCTCATCTGCTACCTCGATAACCACGCCTGGGTTCTCGGCGAAGAGAGCCTTTACGATATCACCGTCCTTGCAGATGTCGTGCAGGTTGATGTGCATACCGCCCTTCGTGTTGGCGAAGCACATCTCCAGCAGGGTGGTAATCAGACCACCGGCAGAGATGTCGTGACCGGCCATGATCCAGCCCTTCTTGATCAACTCCTGGATAGCGTTGAAGGCATCACAGAAGTATTCGGCATTCTTCACGGTGGGCACGTCGTCGCCTACCTTGCCCAGACTCTGGGCGAAGGCCGAGCCGCCGAGGCGCTGCTCGTCGAACGAGAAGTCGATATGATAGATGGAGGCGTTCTTGTCGTTCACCAATACGGGGGATACGACTTTCTTGATATCTGATACCTCACCGCCAGCCGATACGATGACCGTTCCCGGAGAGATGATCTTCTCACCGTTGGGATACTGCTGGGAGAGTGAGAGCGAGTCCTTACCCGTCGGCACGTTGATGTGCAGGTCGCAGCAGAAGTCGGAGAGGGCCTTCACTCCGGCATACAGGCGGGCATCCTCACCCTCCTGGGAGCGGCACGGCCACATCCAGTTGGCTGAGAGGGAGATGCTGTCCATGCCTTCAGCCAGCGGAGCCCAGACGATGTTCGTCAGTGCCTCTGCGACAGAGAGTACAGAACCGGCAGCGGGGTCGGCCAGTCCGGCCTGCGGCGCATGACCGAGGGCGGTGGCAATACCTTTCTCTCCGCGATAGTCGAGGGCTACGACACCGCAGTCGCTGAGCGGCAACTGGATCTCACCCTGACACTGCTGACGGGCAATCTTACCTGTCACCGAGCGATCGACCTTATTTGTCAGCCAGTCCTTACAGGCCACGGCCTCCAACTGGAGGACGCGCTCTAGGTATTCTAGGATGCCTAGGTTATCTAGGTTTTCTAGGGGATATTCTACGTTCTGGTAGTGGCGCTCCACGGTATTGTCGCGCATGATGGTCTTGGGCGAGTGGCCGAACATCTGTGCCACGTCGAGGTCGAAGGGCTTCACGCCGTCGCCCTGCTTGAAGGAGAAGTGGGCATCGCCAGTGGTCTCGCCGACGACGTATAGCGGGGCGCGCTCACGCTCGGCAATCCTGCGGACATGCTCGATATGCTTCTCGTCGATGAGCAGACCCATGCGCTCCTGACTCTCGTTGGCGATGATCTCCTTACTTGAGAGTGTCTTGTCGCCGATGGGCAGTTTGGTCATGTCGATCTCACCGCCACACTCCTCGACGAGTTCCGACAGACAGTTCAGGTGTCCGGCCGATCCGTGGTCGTGGATGGAAACAACGGGATTGACATCCTCTTCGCAGAGAGCACGCACGAGGTTGTAGGCTCGCTTCTGCATCTCTGGGTTGGCACGCTGCACGGCATTCAGTTCGATGCCATTGCTATAGCGGCCGGTATCCACGGATGATACGGAGCCGCCACCCAGTCCGATGCGGTAGTTGTCACCACCGACCACGACCACCTTGTTGCCCTTCTGGGGCTCTTTCTTCAGACAGTCGCGCTTGGTGCCATAGCCCACGCCACCGGCGAGCATGATGACCTTGTCGTAGGCATATTTCTCCTTACCCTCCTGATGCTCGAAGGTCAGCACAGAACCGCAGATCAGCGGCTGGCCGAACTTGTTGCCGAAGTCTGAGGCACCGTTAGAGGCCTTTGTCAGAATCTGCTGCGGTGTCTGGTACAGCCACTCACGCACCGGCAGGATATCCTCCCAATCGCGGGCAGCCCCCTCATCGTCTGTCAGACGAGGATAGGCTGTCATATAGACCGCTGTTCCGGCAATGGGCCAGGAGCCTACGCCACCACCCATACGGTCGCGGATCTCACCGCCCGTACCCGTAGCGGCACCGTTGAAGGGCTCCACGGTGGTGGGGAAGTTGTGGGTCTCAGCCTTCAGGGAGATGACGCTCTCGATGTCCTTCACCTGGAACCAGTCGCTCGTGCTCTGGTCCTTCGGGGCAAACTGCTCAATCACCGGGCCCTGTGCAAAGGCCACGTTATCCTTATAGGCCGAGAGGATCTTGTTGGGATTCTCCTGCGTGGTCTTCTTAATCATGGCGAAGAGACTTGATTCCATCTCCTTGCCGTCGATAATAAACGTACCGCCGAAGATCTTATGGCGGCAGTGCTCGGAGTTAATCTGGGCGAAACCGAAGATCTCAGAGTCGGTGAGTGGACGGCCGTTCTGTTTTTCCAGTCCATGCAGGTATTCTATCTCCTCAGGAGAGAGAGCCAGACCTTCCTGTTCGTTGTATTCCTCGAGGTTCTCCACATGCTTGATGGGCTCGGGCTTGATGTTAATCGTGAAGATGTCCTGATTGATGCCGTCGTACATGCGTTGCAGCATCTCGTCATACTCAGCATCCTTGGAAGCGACGGGGAAATACTCCTCGATGCGGCTGATGCCCTGAAGGCCCATGTTCTGGGTGATTTCTACTGCGTTGGTGGACCATGGCGTCACCATCTCACGGCGTGGACCGACGAAAAAGCCGTCGAGTTGGTCGTCATCGAGCAGCGTGGCCCCACCGTAGAGCCAGTTTAGTTCCTTGATTTCCTGTTCACTCAGTGTGTGGTCTATCTCAGTGGCAATCACTGTCGTTTGTGGGGTCTTGAAGAATCGTATCATATCTTATCTTTTTTTGGTTGTCTTTTTGTTTGTCTTGCTGGTAGCCTTGGCCTTGGCCTTCGACTGGGTTGCTGAAGTCTTAGGATTGACCGCCGTAGCCTTCGGCTTGGCAGGTTCCACGTACGGCACCTGCTTCATCAGGATCCACGAGGCCTCCAATACCTTGTTCTTCAGATTCTGCGGGTAGTCAGGATGGGCTTTCATGAAGTTATCAATGATCTGTGCGGCCTCCTTGCTCTTGTGACCACCTATTAGAGCCTTCATCCACTTGCTCGGGAAGAAGATGTCACTTGTCTGCAGGATATACTCCAGTGACTTCAGGCTAGCCTCGATATAGGCGTTGCTCTGGGGCTCGAACACGTCGGAGTTGAGCAGGCGCAGCGCAGCGATGGCCCAGGGCTCCTGCTTGCGGTTTTCTGGACGAAGCAGTTCGTTGAAGAGCAGGAGGCGCTGGTTTGCGTCGGGGTTGCAGGCGCGACTGACATAGTCGAACTCCTGCCTGAGCAGTTCGTTCTTGAGCAGTGAACGCTGTTTGCTGATGAACTCCTGCCACTGCTGCGGGTGCATGATGGCCAGGCGATAGGCCATCTCCATATAGTCATGATCGTCGAGAACCGGGTTGCTGTGATTTCGCCAGATAGTCTCGATCTGGTCGAGCACCTCTGGTGAAGATGCGCAGCGGCTCATCTTTCGGATGATACTCTGGTGGCACTCCTTCGCGCTGTTCTCTTTAAGGAGGTCCATCACGCAGAGTTCAAGTGCTGCACGCTGGTCTTCTCTCACATCATCGAGAATCTTGAACATGTGGTCAACGGCAGATGAGAGGACCTGCGGATTCTTCTCTTTGCACATCATCCGGAAAATCTCGCCGAAATATGAAGGTGAGATCTTACCCAGCAGGTAATTGTCGTGGATGACCTGCAGCAATGCATAGCGGTTCAGGTCATCGCGGGTGGTAATGAGTCGCTTTGGCATCAGGCGGACATACTCATCGTCGAGCGTGAAAAGTCCGTAGCCCATCCCGTCGGCATTGGGGATGATGAAATCGGGACGCCTGCCCAACTTGACGGTCACCGACGGTTCTTTCATGTCAATGACCTCCGTACGGCTCTTTCCCAGGTCGTAGATAATCTTAATCTGGAACTTCTGCGGCCAGAAGACACCACGGTTGAAAGGATCCGACTGGGTGACGATAAGGTTCCCGTTCTTGTAACTGGTATGGATTGTGGGCATGCCCTTCTGTTTCACCCAGATATCGCTGAACTTCTTGACGCCGGCCTTAGGAGCAGCCTGGTCAAGCGTGTTGATGAGTTCGTCCCAACTGGCATTGTCGAACTGATGCTGCACAAGGAACTGGTTGAGTCCGTTCTGCATGGCCGTGGCTCCCATTATCCGTTCCAGCATGCGCATCATCACTGGTGCCTTGTGGTAGATGATATCGTCGTAAAGGAGACTGGCGTGATTCAGGTTCGACAACTGTTGGGCTATGGGATGAGTACCATCCGTACGGTCGCTGGCAATGGCGTGGGTCTGGTAGGTCTTCAGGAAGTTGAGGTCGTGGTCGATACCTCGATAGTGGCGACGGGTAATCTTCGAGGCCATAAAGTTGGCAAAGACTTCCTTCGTCCATACATCTTCAAACCATTTCAGCGATACCAGGTCGCCAAACCAGAGATGGGCCGTCTCGTGGGCAATCAGTTCCGTGCGGGCGAGTTCATCTTCCTGAGTGGCGCTCTTCTCAAGGAAGATATGCCGGTCGCTCAGTTGGATGGCACCCGGGTGCTCCATGCCGCCAAACTGATAGTTGGGCAGGATGACCAGGCCATATTCATTGAATGGGCATGCGATCCCGGTATAGCCCTCCATCCATTTCAGTGCCTGGGCGGCCTCGTCGAATATCTTGTCGAGTTGAGCGACCTTGGCAGGGTCTGTCTCCAGGTAGAGCGCGCGCATCGGCCGTCCGTCGCGAGTCGCTATCTTCTCCTGGAAATTGCCAGCCACGAAGGAGTAAAGGTAGGTGGGTAACTGGCAACTATTGTCGCTGGCCATGGCCTTCCAGCCAGTGGGGGCTGCCAGACCAGTGAGGAAGACGGCCCGAAGGTCAGGCTGATCGAAGCAGGGGAAGACTGATCGGGCCAAGTCTGGCACAAAGATGGTGTACATATAGTTTTCATGGCGATTCAGGGCTTTGTCGAGAGCCCCGAAGTCCAACTCGACCTTGTTCTTACCCGGCTGGAGAGCCTTGGCGGGAATGATGATATGCTCATTCTGGTAAATGGCATTCGTGGCACGCCTCTTATTCTTCTTGCCGGTGTAGGTATAGCAGGTACCATTGAACTCACCCTGGAAATCCAGGATGACATCTTCAACGTTCTTTAGTTCAAAATGGATGTAAGCCTTACCTGTCACTCTTTTGTTGAGGTCAGAAGGGATGTTGAAAGTAAGATCGTAGGCAATGTTGCTGATGTTTGCTTTTCTATGGTCTGCAAGTTCCTTAGAGACACCTTTGGAAAGCATCTGAGCATGTGTGTTTAAAACGATCATACTCAGTGCAGCGATGAGTAAGAATCTGATATTTTTCATTGCTATTTTGGTTTTTGTCTGCAAATTTAATTAAAATAATTCTAATAACAAGCAGTTTTTCATTGTTTTTTCGGTTAGTTCACTAATTTTGCATTCGTTACACATAAAATCGATATGGATATGAAGAAGAATGTTTTGTTTTTTGCCTTGGCCGTAACTCTGATGATGACGAGTTGTGCCAGTAAGAAAGACCTGGCCAACTGCCAGAGTGAGAACAAATCTCTGACTGAAAAACTTCAGGATGCCCGTGAGGACCTGGCAGGCAAGAATGCCCGTATTACGGCGCTGGAGGAGCAGCAGAAGGGGTTGCAGCAGGCTCTTAGAGCAGCAGAAGCGAAGTATGCTAAGTTGCAGGAGTCACTCGACAAGAGCCTGACGAATGCCAATCAAAACAATATTTCCATCGAGAAACTGGTCGATCAGATCAATGAGTCGAACCAGTATATCCGTCATCTGGTGGAAGTGAAGTCGAAGAGCGACTCCCTGAATATGGTGCTGACGAACAATCTGACGCGCTCTCTTTCCAAGGAGGAACTCAAGGAGGTGGATGTGCAGGTGCTGAAGGGTGTGGTCTATATCTCCCTGGCTGACAATATGCTCTATAAGAGCGGCTCCTACGAGATCAACAGCCGTGCCGCTGAGACCCTGTCGAAGATTGCCAAGATCATCAAGGACTATAAGGACTACGACGTGCTCATTGAGGGTAATACCGACAATGTGCCCATCAAGAAGACCAACATCCGTAACAACTGGGACCTCTCGACACTCCGTGCCTCCTCAGTGGTACAGGCTCTGCAGAACGACTATGGCGTGGATCCAAAGCGCCTGACAGCCGGTGGCCGCGGTGAGTATAACCCCATCGCTTCCAATGATACTGAGTTGGGCAAGCAGCGCAACCGCCGGACCCAGATTATCATCACGCCGAAACTCGACGAGTTTATGGACCTGATCGGACAGGCTCCAGACGGAGAGGAATAATGACATTAACGCATGGCATGGAAGGCTGATGCCCTTCGTACGATGCTGACAGGCATGGCAGCGATGGTTCTTCCCGTCGCTGCTATTGCTATGACTGGGTCGGAGGATCCTTCGCGCGACAGTAGTGTGGTGCATCGCATTGAGGTGGAGGCGATACCAGGACGTATCATCCATACGAATGACTTCCTGAGGGGCTTTAATCCAGAGGTGCGTACGATGAACCATTCTTTCCTCGCCAAACTGAAATATGCCTTTGCACCGCCGGAGAACTCCGAACAGGCTTTGATATATAAGGGCGTCTATCAGGGTGTAGGTCTGGCTATCCATGACTTCAACCCCCAATTGGGGAACCCCGTCTCAGCCTATATCTTCCAGGGAGCAACCATCAAGACCCTGGCCAGTAGGCTGTCGCTTAACTACGAGTGGGACTTCGGTCTGACATACGGCTGGAAGGCGCACGACTGGGAAACGAACCCAGAGAACCGGGTCATCGGCTCGAAGATGACAGCCTATATCGACGTGGATATCTATCTGCGCTGGATGTTGTCGAAAAACTGGGACGTGAACATCGGTGCATCTTTGACCCATTACAGTAATGGCAATACCTCCATCCCTAATGCTGGTCTGAACGTGGTGGCTGCCAAGGCCAGCGTGGCCTATTATATCAATCGTAGCAGGATGCAGCCGAAGACCAGGCCTCTGCCGCCCGTTGACAGGCACTGGCTCTGGGACCTGACCCTCTATGGCGCGTGGAAGAAGAAGGGGGTGGATACCGAGGTCGGGGCTTATGCACTACCGGGTACCTACGGCGTGATAGGATTCACGCTCAACCCGCTCTACCACGTCAACCACTGGCTGAATGTGGGTGCTTCGCTCGACGGCTCGTATGATGGCAGTGCGAACCAGGAGATTAATTCCCAGGCACTGTCAAAGACTTATTGGAGTGGCTCTGAAGCGGATATCTATCCCGCACCGTGGTATAGGAAGGTGGCTCTGGGACTGTCTGCACGTACGGAGTTCGTGATGCCCTATTTCACCATCAACTTTGGTATTGGCCATAACCTCGTCAATGCCAGTACGCACGATATGGAAGGCTTCTATGAGATACTCGCCTTGAAGGTCAATGTCTTAAGACAGGCCTACCTCCATATCGGCTATAGTCTCTATGACTTTTATTATCCGAACAACCTGATGCTGGGCATTGGTGTCCATCTATAAAAAAACTCCCGCTCAAACGCTGAGCAGGAGTCTTCTATGTTCGTCCAAATCTGGAATTACTTCAGTTTGGTGTAGCCGTACTTAGCCTGTGCACCGAGTTGCTCCTCGATACGGATCAACTGGTTGTACTTAGCCATACGGTCGCTACGAGAGAGTGAACCAGTCTTGATCTGACCACTGTTGGTAGCCACGGCGATATCGGCAATCGTGGTGTCCTCAGTCTCACCGGAACGGTGTGAGGTAACGGTGGTGTAGCCATGACGGTGAGCCATCTCGATAGCGTCGAGAGTCTCAGACAGTGAACCGATCTGGTTAACCTTGATCAGGATAGAGTTGGCAGCACCCATCTTGATACCCTTCTCCAGGAACTTCACGTTGGTCACAAACAGGTCGTCACCAACGAGTTGGCAGCGGTCACCGATCTTCTCGGTCAACTTCACCCAGTTGTCCCAGTCGTTCTCGTCGAGACCGTCCTCGATAGAGTCGATAGGATACTTCGTGATGAGTTCCTCGAGGTAAGCAATCTGCTCGGCAGCAGAGAGTTTCTTGCCGTTAGGATCCTTCTTCTTACCGTTCTTCAACTGGCGATAGTCATAGAACCACTCACCGTTCTCCTGTACTGCGAACTCAGAGGCAGCGCAGTCCATGGCGATCTTCACGTCCTTACCCGGCTCGTAGCCAGCAGCCTTGATAGCCTCGATGATGGTGTCGAGTGCATCCTCGATACCGTTGAAGTTAGGAGCATAGCCACCCTCATCACCTACAGCGGTAGAGAGGCCACGAGCCTTCAGCAACTTAGCGAGGTTGTGGAACACCTCAGCACCCATGCGGATACCCTCTTTCTCAGAAGTAGCACCGACCGGACGGATCATGAACTCCTGGAAAGCGATAGGAGCGTCAGAGTGAGCACCACCGTTCACAATGTTCATCATAGGAACAGGGAGTGTATAGGTGTTCGTACCACCAAGGTAGCGATACAGAGGAATCTGCAGGTAAGCAGCGGCAGCGTGAGCCACAGCCAGAGAAACACCGAGGATAGCGTTTGCACCGAGGTTCTTCTTGGTAGGTGTACCGTCGAGTTCGAGCATCTTAGCATCGATCTTGCGCTGCTCGAGTGTGCTCATGCCGATGATAGCGGGGGCGATGATCTTGTTGACATTCTCAACAGCCTTCTGCACACCCTTGCCCAGATAGCGGCTCTTGTCGCCATCACGGAGTTCCAGTGCCTCGTTCTCACCTGTTGATGCACCAGAAGGTACAGAAGCGCGACCAACGAAGCCACTCTCCAGTGTTACCTCAACCTCTACTGTAGGATTACCACGCGAATCCAGAATCTCTCTTGCATGTACGTTTTCAATAATCATATTACAAAAGTATTTAAGTGTGAATTAAAATTTCCGAGCGCAAAGATACAAAAAATCTCTCAACTCCCAACTCTCAACTCTCAACTTTCTTTTTGTTTTAACCTTATTTATTATTATAAGGTATCAGATTGCCAAACGGATATGGCAATTCAAAGTGCATCCGCTTGTCTGTTGTCGGGTGGACGAAGGTGATGGCCTGCGCCTGGAGGTAAAGACGATCGGCCTTCCTGCCGTAGAGTTCGTCGCCCAGGATAGGACAACCCAGACCGTCGGGGTGGGCACAGTGCATCCGCAGTTGGTGGGTGCGACCCGTATGCGGCCAGAGTGCGAGGAGCGCGGCAGCCAATTTTTCATCCTTCGTTCTTAATGCTTCATTTATCAACACCCGGTACTCGGTGATGGCCTGCTTGCCATGCTCGTGATCCACTATCTGGCGTGGACGGTTCATGGGGTCGTTGAGCAGTGGCAGGGTGATGACGCCATGTTCCTTCTGAGGCATGCCCTCCACGATGGCCAGGTATTTTTTCTTGACGGTGCGGTTTGTGAACTGTCCTTGCAGGTTCAGGTAGGCTTCCTTTGTCTTAGCCACAAGGATGATGCCAGAGGTCAGCATGTCCAGACGATGGGCGAGCATGGATCCCGGCCAGCGCCCCTGTGCCCATGTCGCCACGGAATAGTTCTCTGTCCTGCCTGGTTCGCTCAGCATTCCCGCCGGTTTGTTCAGCACGGCCAATGCCTCGTCTTCATAGACGATCTCTGGCACCTGATGGGGGAAGCCGGCCTCTTCGGGGTTGGGCTCCACGTCGAGACCTTGCAGCATCCATGTCAGCACGGGCTTGCATTTGCCACGGCAGGCGGGGTAGTACTGTCCGTGATGACGGATGTCCGTCTTGGGGGAGGGTCCCCACCAGAACTCTGCCATGCAGAGGGGCTTCAGTCCGTGAAGGTATGCATATTGTAGTAACTTAGGCGCACAACAGTCACCCGTGCCGCCAGGGGGCAGTGGATATCTCTTTTGGATCTTGGGTGAGCAGTGGTAACTCTGCCATACGGCTACCAGGTCTCTGGTCTCTCCGCGGGCATTCAGGAACTGGTATTGGTGGAAAAGCCATAGTTGCAGGTCCTCTGACATCTGTTTGCGCCTTGCCTTCAACCTCTCGATAGTGACAGGGTTGGCTTGCGGGTCCAGTCCGTCGATCTCCCTGTTCAGTTCCGATATCTCCCGTTCCGTCTGTTTGAAGTGCCCGTCAGGCTGTTGGGCATCGAATACGGGGGCGACGAAGTACGGCCAGTCGTTCCGTCCCTCCAGCAGACCAGAGTAGGCCGCGAGGAAGCCTAAGCCGTTTTCAGATTTCACCACAAGTACGCCAAACATCTTCCCTTCTGTGAGCCGCATCCGGGAAATCTCCTCCTTCACCTCTTCTGCTGCCAGCAGACACAGGGGGTGAGGCTCGTAGTAGAACGGATAGGTAAACCGTTCTGGTGGATTGATGGTCGTAAGAAGAGTGTGTAAGGGTGTCATATCACGACAGCAAGTCGAGGCATTTCTCTACAGGAATACCACGATTCTTGTCGTCTGTGTCCTTGTAGCGTTCGATCATGCGGAACACGGTGTCCATGGCCGTGCGGGTGCTGGTGCGCAGCGGCTCTCCATTCAGCAGATGGCCGATGAGCACGGCGGAGAAGATGTCGCCTGTACCATGAAACAGGCCGGGTATCTCGTGGTACTCCAAGTGGAAGTACTGGTCCTTCTCATGATTGTAGCCCGCTACGGCGTTCTGACCGTCGATCTTACAACTGGTGATGAGCGCCGACTTTGTGCCTATCGACCGCAGTTTGTCAAGTAGGTCGCCGGCCTCTTCCCAGGTGATGCCTTCCATCTTTATAGGGGATCCAGTCAGGTAGCATGCTTCCGTATAGTTGGGGAAGCAGAGATCGGCCACACTGACCATCTCGCGCATCAGTTCCACCTGTCGCTCCGTCATACCGTTGTAGAGCCGTCCGCCGTCGCCGAGGATAGGATCCACGAATATCGTTGTGCCCTGTGCGCCCTGTTCTTTACAGTAGCGTGCCACGAGTTTCGCCTGCTCGTCGCTGAACATCAGACCTGTGCAGACGGCATCAAACGAGAAGCCGAGTTCCTTCCATACGGGCAGGGTGCCACGGATATAGTCTGTGGTGTCCTGGATGTTAAACTTCCCGTAGTCAAGCGTGTTCGACACCAGGGCCGTCGGCAGACTGTAGGTAGGAATACCGAGGTAGGAGAGGATAGGCAGCATCGCCACCATACCCACCTTACTGTATCCCACGACATCATTAACCAGTAGTATCTGTTTCATTTCGGCTGCAAAGATACGGATTCCATCAGATACTTCCAAATATCCTCGTGCTTTATTGCCAATTTTAACGAAATAATGGCTAAATAGTCTAAAAACTTTTGGTTGACTGCCTGAAGCATGCTAATTTTGTACTTCAATGAAGTTTACGCCGATACCCCTGGCCCTCATATTGTTGCTGTGTTGCGTGCAGGCTACAGCGCAGAAACGATTGAAAGTCGTGGATGTGGAGACCATGATCCCCATCGGCGAGGTTAATGTAATCGGTAAGGGTCTTTCTGCTCAGACAGACTCCATGGGCTTGATTCTGGTGCCAGACAGTTGTCTCAGTCTGTCGTTTTCACACGTCAACTACGAGAGCCGTCTCATTAATATAGAGGAGGTACGCGATACGGTGTTCCTGATTTCCAAACTTCTGAATTTGAAGGAAGTGGTGGTGTTCGGCCATGCCCAGTATCGTGACGATTTCAAGGCCTTGAAGAAACAGTTGCGCATGCAGAAGACTGAGGCTCAACTCGCTGCGATTGATCCCAGTTCTGGCGGCAACCTGCTCGCACTCATCGGTCGCCTTATCCCTAAGAAGTGGAAGAAGAATTCCAGGCAGGCCCGCAAGGAGCGTCTGAAACGTATCCTTGAAGACTATTAAGTGATGTCAAGTTGGGCTACTGCGGATGAATACTGATCGATATAATATGACCTCGCCGATACAGGCACTGACACAACAGCGGCTGCTGCTCCAGATGGAGTACGCGGCTGAGAAAGAGACTTTTCGCAAACAGACCGAGGAAATGGGCCTGCAGCGGAAGGTGAAGCGCGGTGATGCCTGGTATCCGCTGAAGATGGGCAAGAGTTACTATAACTCGCTGAACCAACTCGTGGTCGAGGTGTTCCGCCAGGGCGACGAGGAGATAGAGCACAACTTCGAGTTCGGCAGACCCGTGGCTTTCTTCACAAGCATTAATAGGGATCCTGGTAATCTTAGTTCATCTAAGATCCATTATTTCAACTTTACGGGAACCGTCAGTTATGTCGATGGTGACAGGATGGTGATAGCCGTGCCTGATAATGGGCAACTCATCGACGTGCAGTCGGCAGAGAATGTGGGTGTACAACTGTTCTTCGACGAGACGAGTTACAAGACGATGTTCGATGCCCTCGACCGTGTGATCAAGGGAAAGGGCAGACTGGGCTATCTGCGCGACCTGTTCTATTCGCGGCAGAAGGCGGAGACGTTCACCTTTGCACCCCTCCATTTCCCCTATCTGAATTATACGCAGGAGGATGCCGTGAACAAGGTGCTGCAGGCCAAGGACGTGGCCATCGTGCATGGTCCGCCAGGAACGGGCAAGACCACGACACTCGTGGAGGCGATCTACGAGACACTGCGCCGAGAGAGTCAGGTGCTGGTCTGTGCGCAGAGTAACATGGCGGTCGATTGGATCTCCGAGAAACTCGTGGATCGTGGCATCAACGTGCTGCGCATCGGCAATCCTACCCGCGTGAATGATAAGATGCTCTCCTTCACTTACGAGCGGCGCTTCGAGGCCCACCCCGACTATGAACTGCTGTGGAGCATCCGCAAGGCCATCCGTGACCTGCGCAGCCATCGGAAGCGTGGTGACGAGAAGTATCATCAGAAACTGGAACGGCTGAAAGAACGCGCCACAGAACTCGAGGTGCGCATCAACGCGGAACTCTTCGGAGAGGCGCGCGTCATTGCCTCGACGCTCGTCGGCTCCGCCAGTAGGCTGCTCGAAGGACAGAAGTTCGGTACTTTGTTTATCGACGAGGCGGCACAGGCTTTGGAGGCTGCCTGTTGGATTCCCATTCGCAAGGTGTCGCGGGTGATCCTGGCGGGCGACCACTGTCAGTTGCCGCCCACGGTGAAGAGTTTCGCTGCCCTGAAGGCCGGACTGGGCAAAACGCTCATGGAGCGCATCGTGGAGAACAAGCCCGAGGTGGTGACGCTGCTGAAGATGCAGTATCGCATGAACGAGGAGATTATGCGTTTCTCCTCCGACTGGTTCTATGGCAATCAGGTGGAGAGTGCGCCTGAGGTGAAATACCGCTCCATCCTCGACCTTGATATCCCCATGACGTGGATTGACACGTCGGCCTTTGAACTGCCCGAGGACAGTCAGGTGTCGTTCAAGGAGGAGTTCGTGGGCGAGAGTTTTGGCCGTATCAACAAGGCTGAGGCCGAACTGACGCTGCTCACCCTGGAGAGTTACTTTAAGAAGATCGGCAAGCAGCGCATCCTCGACGAGCGGCTCGACGTGGGCATTATCTCGCCCTATCGTGCCCAGGTGCAGTATTTGCGCCGCCTGTTCAAGAAACGTGAGTTTTTTAAGCCCTATCGCCACCTGATCAGTGTGAACACCGTCGATGGCTTCCAGGGGCAGGAGCGCGACATCATCCTCATCTCGCTGGTGCGTGCCAACGACGAGGGACAGATTGGCTTCCTGCGCGACCTCCGCCGCATGAACGTTGCCATCACCCGTGCCCGCATGAAACTCATCATCCTCGGCGATGCCTCCACCATGACCCGCCATCCCTTCTACAAGAGACTCTATGAGTACGTCGAAGCGTTATAAATAGGGCCGTATATCAATGAGTTTTCCGATTGCCGAAGACAGTGACAGGGGTGACGCTGCAGAAATTTTATATAGGAATTTTCGTGTTTGAGGGTGTCAGGGTGACAAAACACCGATAAACACAGGGGATGCAACCTATTCCGGAGGGTGACAAGGGTGACAAGGGTGACAGGAGGGTGACAGGAGGGTGACAGAAAGGCTGTTAAGCAAAGTCAGAAGCCGACTTGTCATTAAATTCTCGAGAGAATTTGGAGAACAACCTACCTTTAACCGATGCTAAGTAGCCTACTTCCTGTTCAATTCTCGAGAGAATTCAAAGGCGCGAAGGGTTTTGTTTTCCTGTCACCCTCCTGTCACCCTTGTCACCCTCCGGAATAGGTTGCATCCCCTGTGTTTATCGGCATTCTGTCACCCTGACACCCTAAAATGCGAAAATTATAGTAAATCAAATCCATGATTTGGGTGACGCATCGCCGAAGTCAGGAGAGTCGTGGGGAATCTTATCTCCTGTGCCACCCCCGCCACTGTGACGAGGGCGAGCATTATCGTAATGATTGTTTTCTTGTTCATATTCATATTTTTTTATCCGTTTGTTTCTTCAAATCTGTAAGAAACTCCTGAAGTTCTTCTTCACTCTCATAGATGGGTGGCATTCCGTTCGCAATGCTATAATAACAAGGCGTTTTCCACCAAATCTTGATTCTGCGACAAATCGTAGTGAATGTATTCATGACGGTATAAACTTTTTCATTTGTACCAATCCTCGGCACGCTTAATCATTTCCTTGAGTTTATCTGTTGGCTTCTCCTCTTTACGGGCGAGGTCGAGGAACTGGCGATAATATGATTCTGCCTGCTCACTATCTTTGAGGAGATAAGCGTAGGCATTGGCAATATTATAATAGGTGGCGATGGAGGTCGGGTTATAGGCGAGATGTTCTTTCCACGCCGTGACGGCCTCTTGATATCGTTCCGTCAAGTAATAACCCTCGCCCTGCGAGAGCGTAATGGCCTTCATAATAGTGGTATCGGGTTGCATCAACTGTTTGGCCAGATCGAGATAGCCTAGCCCCTCAGGATAGCGCTTTGTGTCGACGCAGACTACTCCAAGACGGTAGGCGCAGCCGTAGTGCTGCATGCCACTCATCAGAAAAGCCAATTTTAGATAGTGGTAGGCTTGTTCCAGGTCTTCGATCTGGGAATAGCACATACCTGCGGAATACAAGGTGTTGAAGGTAGAGTCCCCCTGCTCCAGCAGCCGATTGTATAACTTGGCAGCCGCTGTGAAGTCACGATTTACAAACCATGCATCGGCCAGTGCCCTGTTCACGAGGATGTTTGTGGAATCCCTCTGGCTGTATCTCAGTCCATGGATAATACCACCCTGCGGTTGTTGGGCTTTGATATTTGCGAGTATGAGATTCGCGACGACCTCGCCATCCATAGGATAGATGTAAACCATCTGACTTGCCCAGTAGATAAAGGAGTCGTTGTCGCCCTGCTTCTGATAACTGAAGCATAACTGTCGGAAGGCTTCGTGGGAGAGACTGTCCTCAGGCACCAGTTTCAGGAGATCAGCAGTCTCACGATAGTTGCCACGCTTATAATAGCAATTTGCGAGTTTCATCTGAACCATGTGCTGACTTCGTTTTTTTGCAATGGCATACGCCTCTTGATAATACTTCAGCGCCTCAAAGGTGTTATACTGCTGCATGCAACTGTCACCAGCCTGCACAAATAAAAGCAAAGAATCCGCTTTAACTTCTGCTGTCTTTGTCTTGGCTAGTCCCGCCACGGCGACGAGAGCGAGGAGGATGGTAATGATAGTTTGCCTCTTCATAATTTGTCATTCTATAGAAACATTACGGATGACAAATGCCCCCTCTACGTCGCCCTCTATGAAGTCGAAGGTGGTGGGGATGATGTCGAACGGTTCGAAGGTAAGCGTGAAGTCAGAGTAGTAAGTGTTGCCTAAAAACTCGTCTGTAGATTCGGAGGCTTTCACCTGAGTATAGTGATTCTCGTCGAGCGTGATGCCATCGGCTGCTATCAACTTGTATTTCTTGCCGTTAGCGGTTAGGTAGGAACCATTGGCAATACTGAAACCAGAACTCTTATGGGCGTAATAGCGAAAACTGATGGCGGTGCTGCTGGCATTAGCATCAACTTTCCGGATAACGAACTGAAGATTAGCAGAGTTGTCTTGTTTGACACAGTTGAAGGCATCTTCCATTCCCAAGAAATATCCAGGTTGATAGCCCACAGCCTTCCAAATGATGCGCTTATCAGGCGAAATCATTACATAATAAGGGATGGCACCCATATCACAGTATTTGCTACTGATATCCTTCATGGCATTGTTCCAATTCTTCCCAACGATGCGCTTACTGAATTCATGCTTCTGCCACTCAGAGAGTTTGTTCTGATTGATAGCGACGATTTCCAATTTGTCCTTCATTTTCTCGTAAACTTCTCTCATCTCTGGCTCTGACATCATGCAAGGACCACAACCGATGGCCCAGAAATCGAGCAATACGTATTTGCCATCAGCAAAGGCTTCAAATAGATGGTGCTTCTGTCCCTGCATATCAAGGAGTTCCGCATCGACAGCTTCTTCTCCTATTTGCAAGACGCGTGGGGGATAGACAAAGTTGTGTATCTCTGTCAGTTGCTCCTCAAATCCTTTTGGTGCACGAGCAGCGATGGTCTTTTCCAGTTTCTTCAACTGCTCCATGTACGGGAAGTCTTTGGTATTCTTAGCCGTCATAGATATGCCCCATAGCGCACGAATGGTCGCTGCATCAACAGGCAGTGAGGGCAGAATATCCATTTGTTGCTTCATATACTTCATTTCGACGACTTCTCTATCCGCCCAAGGCGCATGAGCCAAGTCCATCTGCATTAATTCCGTTACCACGTCGCGGCAATGCTCTGTTATACGGCTCTGAGTCTGCTGTTCCGGCAAGGGACTCTCAATTTTCCATAAAGGGTAGAAGCAGTCATTGCCCGTCAATTTCACAGTCACACCGGGACACAGGAAGAGAGTTAAATTGAAATTGGGACAACCATCGCCTATAAAACCGAGAAAACCTTCGGTGAGTTCCTCTACGGGTAGAGTGAAAGCGAACCGTCCGGCTTGGACAGTATCAACGACGTTTCCAATAGTTCCTGTACCAGCCAGCACCAACGTGCCGTCTTTCAGAGCGGGTGAATAACCAGTGATAGTTGCTGTCTTTGTCTGTGCCAGCCCCATCAATGCGACGAGGGCGAGCATCGTTGTAATAATAGTCTTCTTCATATTCGTTTTATTTTTGATGATTTGTTTGATTTAATCCGATGGCAAAGTTAGTATGAATATGTGAACTGCGCAAGGTTTTAAAAGGGAAATCGCCATCGGGGGTGTTGCATGTTTTTTGAAGTTAATTGATTGGTAATAAGATATATAAGTAAAAACGGACAGAGAAAAAAGTGGCTGAGAGGAACGGGCAGAGGTGGTGAAAACTCGGAAAAAGACTTGCTAG
>OCTW011594492.1_pt1 | contig 27020 bp, 23 predicted proteins | sample 1539671 | NCBI WGS metagenome assembly OCTW01 (sample SAMN02144230, study PRJEB22623) | gut metagenome | biome: sheep rumen | host: Ovis aries | place: New Zealand | reverse complement strand
GACGATGAACGCGCCGCCGGTCTCAAGGGCGCGGAACCGGCCCGCGAGAGCGAACGCCTCTTCCGGACGGTCGTTCTGCCAGCGCTCGTCGACCGGCACGGCCTCCCAGGCCTTGACGTCGCGCTTGAACTCCGGCACCGCCCTTTCTCCTGGACGGAGATTCCCGGCCGGGCGCATCCTGCGCCCCTCCGAGAATTCCGCATCGCCGGAATCGCGCATCGAATGGAACTTGGCGCCGTTCGTCACGACGTGGTCGAGGAGCTCGTAGCCGAGCATCTCGCACGTCTCTCCGAGCGAACGCGTGATGCGCACGTCCTGCGCGGACGGGCGCGGGTCGCCGGACGGATGGTTGTGCGACACATACACGCCGACCGTGCCCTCCGGCGCGTCGAGAAGCACCGTGCTCGGATTGACCGGGCAGGCGTCGATGTCGCCGAACGAGCAGACGCGCGCGTCGAGGATCGTGCCGCGGGCGTCCGTGAACACGACCTTGAAACTTTCCTGGTAGGGCGAGCGGAGCATCTGCGTGAGCGCCGCAACGTCGGCCGGCTTCGCGATGCGGAACCCGCGCACGGGCCACGTGAAGCGCTCGCCGGAGTAGAGCTCGCCGATCACGGACGAGACGGTAAGCCCATCGTCAAGCATTCGCTTCGCGAGGGCGAGGTCCGCCGGGTTCTCCGCGGCGTATTCCTCGGAGTTGAGCGCACGGAACGCGCGCTTCTTCTCCTCGGCCGTGTAGACCGTCGGAGCCGGAGACGGCTTCCGCATCGAAATCTTCTTCCGCGGCTTCGCCGCCTCGGCCTCCGGCGAGCGCGGGTAGAGGAACCCATCCTTCGACATCTCGTCGATGGCGAAGAGTTCGCCCTGGATCGCCTTCTTCGCCTCCTCACGCCGGTCGGCGGGAACGCCGACGGCGGCAAGATGCAAAGCAATGCCGGGTTCGGCAAGCGACTCGCCGAACGGTCCACGCGGATTGAGGATGTAGTCAATCGCCTCGCGAGTCGCACCACGAATCCGCTCGGCAAGCCTGGCAAAGCGCTCGGCATCCTTGCCGGTGAAGAATCCGGAGTCGGCCATCCCCTTCAACGTCTCGTCAAGAGGACCGACAGCATCCGATGGGTCCCAGTACGGATCCCACCACGTTGACGATCGCGCGTCGCCGGCGGCAAGCGATTCAACCAGATCAAGGAAGTCGCCGTTCGTGTAGACGTCCACCTGGTCGCGGTCTTCGCCAATCCCTTCCTCCTTGAGCTTTCTCAGATCGCCGCGCAGGTTCTTCGCCTCGTCGCGCCAGTATTTCTCCTGCTGCCTCCAATAGTCTCCTGTAAAGCCCGGATTTTCATCCGAGAGCTTCTTCATCTCCTTCGCCTTGTCGTTCGCGGCGGCAAGGCGTTTCTTAAGATCGCGCGCCTCCGCCTCTGTCGGCGTATCGTCCCACCCGGATTTGATGTTCCGCCTTGCGGCCGCTTCCAGTTGGGAAACGTCCTTCTTCACCTGTTCGTCGTCGAGAAGCCGGCTCAATTCGAATTCAAGCCGATCCGAAATGGCTTCGACGTCGGCATCGGCTTCGCCTCCGCGCGAGCGGACGCGAGGAGCGCTCTCGGCGAGGTAGTCGTCGCCGTAGAACTCGTCCTCCTGCTGCGCGACGAGCGACTCCTGGAACCGCTGCTGCGCGCGCTCGGCCTCGGAGTCGCGGCGGGCCTGCACGGCCTCGGGCGACTCGGCCTCAAGCTCCTCCTGCGCATCGAGCGCCGCCTTGTCCTGCGCGGCCGCCTCCGCGACCTCGGCAGGGAGCGCGGGGGCCATCCCCTTCACGCGCGCCTCGACCTCGTCGCGGATGTGGGCGAGGCGCTCCGGATCGTCCATCCCCTCGTAGCGCTCGTCGTAGAAGCCGAGCCGGCGGCGGTTCGCCTCGATTTCCTCGTCCTCGTTATGGCGCTCCTGCTCGGAGAGCGCGCCATCGGCGACGAGCTCGTCGATCTCGCGCGTCTCCGCGAGGAACGCGTCGACGAGCTCCGCCGCCTTCGAGCCGGAAGCGTCCTCTCCGTAGCGGGCCGCGATGACGGGCGAGTTCTCCGCGAGGGCCTCGACCACGGAGTCGAGCCCGCGGCTCCCGCGCTCTTTCGGGAGCAGCCGGTCGGCGAGGCCGGCCTCGCGCGCGTCGCGCGAAGTCATGTCGGAGACGTACTCCCACGCCTCGTCGCCGGGGCGCACCTCGCCGAAGAGCGTCCGCCCTTCGAGCGCCTCGTGGATCGGGAAGCGGCCGGGGGTCTGCGCGACCACGGCCGGACGGCCGGCGACGTTGCGCGAGTTGAGCCGGGCTGGCGTCACGGCCATGTTCGCCTGTCGGCGGGCCTGCGCCTCGGACGCTCCGGCGGCGATCAGCCGGTCGTATTCGGCCTGTAGCGCCTCGTCGCGGCGGCGGGCGGTTCGGCGGTCGCGGGCGTCCTCGCGGTCGAGGATCGGGCGGCTGGCCCAGTAGGCGGAGGTCGTGCGTTCGCCGAGCTGCGCGGCGCGGGCGGCCTTCGCCTCCTTGCGGGCGCGGTCCGCGAGCCGGCGGGCCTTCTCGGCGGCCGCCTTGTCCTTGCCGCCGCGCTTGGCCTTCGACTCCTTCTCCTTCGCGATCGCTTCGAGCCGTGCCGCCTCGGCCTCCTTGCGGTCGGCCTCGACGGCGAGCGGATTGTCGGCGTGCTCGGCCGCCTCGGCCTCGGCGGCGCCCTGCGCGGCCCTCTCGCCATCCGCGCCCTCGTCCCGGCGCTGCGCCTCCTCCTGCTCCTCCAGGGCGCGGAGACCGGCTTCCTCGGCCTCGTTCTCGCGGCGGATCGCCTCCTGCTCGCGACGGTCCGCCTCCGCCTGCTCGCGCTCGGCGGTCTCCCTCGCGCGCGCCTCGGTCGTGGGCGACGGACGGCCCCGGAGCTTCTTCCGGAGCGCCTCCGTCGCTTCGAGGACAATCTGCGGGTTGTTCTCGCGCAGCCCCTTCTCGAGGCGCGCGAGCTGCTCGGCGTTGTCCTTCTGCCACGCCTCGTCGTCCATCACGTCGGGGTGGTATTTGTCGAGGAAGTCCTCGAACCGCCAGTAGATCTTGTTCACGCGGTCGGACTTCGCGCGGGACGTGCGCTCCTCCAGGGACCGGCGCATCTGCTCCCTGCGGGCCGCGCGCTTCGCCTTGACGCGCTCGACCGCCGCGGCGTTCTCGCGCTCGGTGTGCCTCTGGCGAGCCTGCTCCTCGGCCTTCTCCGCCGCGTCCTGCGCGGCCGCACGAGCGCGGAGGTCGGTCTCCTCGTCCTGGCGCTGCGCCTCCTCGGCCTTCTCCGCCGCGGACTCGCGCTGCTGCGCGTCGTATCGGGCAATCGCCTCGGCCTCGGCCTGCTGCTCGGCCGCCATCCGCTCGTTCGTCTCGCGGACGAGCCGGTCGTTCTCCTCCTTGCGGCGGCGCTCGCGCTCCTCCCGCGTTGGAGGGACGGCGTCCTCGCCCATCAGAAGCTTGTAGACCTCCTCGGACGTCTTCGCCGAGTATTCCAGACGGCCGGGTCCGGAAATGTCGTTCGCGGCCGTCCTGCCTGCGCCCTCGTGGACAATGGACACGAACTCGGCCGCCGCCTCGTCGTCGCTTTCCGCGATGCCGAACCGGTCGGCAAGAAAACCACGAAGCTCCGCGGCGAGGACCGGATGCCTCGCAACGTAGCGGTTGTAGAGCATCCGGCGCATCGGCCGGAAGTAGGACGGACGCGTCCCGCTCGACCCTACGCCGTCGACCGTCTCCGACGCGCGGGCGTATTCCTCCTCGCGCGCCTCGATCTGCTCGTCCGTCACGGTCGTCCAGTCGACCGTTCGGCCGGACTTGTCCACGTCGAGCCCGAGGAACGCCACGTCGAGACACCTGCGGACGCGGGCGTCGTAGGCCGCGCGCTTCCTCCTGTACTCGTTCACGGCGGACGGCGACGCCCCTTCCGGCGGCTCTGCCGGCGGTTCGCCGATCTTGCCGTCCGGGTCGATGTCGGCGAGAAGCTCCTTGTTCGTCCGGTTCCTCTCCGCGTTGGCGATGAGGTCCGCGTGGAAGGACTCGTGCTGCAAGGTCGCCGCGAGGTTCGCGCGGTTCACGGCGCGCTCGCGGACGGCGAGGATCGCGGAACGCCCGGCGCCGAGGTCGACCGTGATCGCGGAATCCCCGCGCCCGATCAGCCGGCCGAGAACGTTGTCGCGCGTTTCCCGGTCGGCAACGCCGAGCTTCTGCAAGGTCCGCTCGATCTCCGCTTTGGTCGAGACCCAGCGAATCGTCTGCCCCTTGCGTCCGATGGAGTCGAGGATGGCCGACGCTTCCGCCGTCATCCGCTCGTCCTGCTGCGCGAGGAAGTCGTAGAAGCGCGTGAGCTCGACGGCGGCGGCCTTCGCCTTCTCCCGAACCTCGTCCTCCGTCGCGCCGTCCTCCCCGATCTCGAACTCGGTCTGCACGCCCTCCGGAAGCCGATCCTTGTTGTAGGCGTTCCAGACTCGGATCACGAAGTCCTTGCCGTCCGGAGAGCGCTGCTCCTCGATCATCATCCGGTGCGAGGACTCCGGGTTCTCGTCCTCGCCCCACGTCGATATCCTCGCGGCCGCGCCGGTTTCACCGGCTTCGACTGCGCCCTCGCGGATGTCTCGGCCGCGCTTGAAGGAGCGCTCCGCCTCCTCCGCGCGAAGGGAAGACTGCACGAACGACGGGATTCCGTCCTCGGGAAGCGAAACGACCTTCGCGCTCCAGGCGCGGGCCCACGCGCGGGCCGGGCCTTCGAGGTAGTCCATCACGCCGAGCTCCTGCCGGTGCACGTCGTCGAGAACCTTCTGCCAGTCGGCGACGGACTTGCGGAGCGCATCCTTGTCTTCGAGCTGCTTCTTAAACTCGGCGAGATCCTTTTCGTCCATCCCCTCCGGGATCGCCTCGCGGCCCTCCGCGAAGTCGAGCATCCGCTTTGCGCCGGCGAGGCCCATCCGGGCGTTGTGGTCGCTCGCGCGAAGCCCGAACAGACGGAACACGAGATACTGCTCCTGCGGCGCAAGCTTGTGGAAGTCGGGATCGAAGCCGGCGTCGCGCACGTCACGGGCGATCGTCTCGGCCATGTGGTGCGACATCCAGCTCTGCGCCTGCTCGGCCTTCCGCGTATTGTCGCGGCGCTTCTGCACGTCGGAAACGACGGAACCGCCGGCCGCGCTCCAGAACGCTGCGAAGCCCTGGTTCGCCATGTTGAGCGCGAACGCGGCGAGGTCCCAGTCCGCCTCGTCGAGGCTCTTGTGCCCGGGCGCGCCGTACTTGATCCAATTGTCGAGGTAGGAAAGCCCCTGCTGCCCGGCTTCGTTCGCCGCCTCGAGGCCGCCCTCCTTGAAGAAGTTCCTGACGATCTGCCTCCCGGTCGGGATCCATTCGTCCATCTGCTTCGCGAGGTCGCGGCGCAGCGCCTCGCGCGTGACGCGGCCGGCCGTCCTGCGACCGGACCGGAGGACGGCGGACTGCGCCACCTCGCTCGCCGTCTGGCGGATCGGCGACACCGTGTCGAGCGCCGTGTAGCCGAGCGTGAGCCGGACAATGTCCCAGTCCGAGAACACCTCCGAATCGCCGCGGGCGAGACCCTCCTCGACGCGTTGCGAGATCACGTCGCCCGCGTTGAAGAGCGCAGAGCCGCCGTAGGACACCGCCTTGCCAACGGCACTCGCGACCGCCTCTCGCGCCGCGAGCGACGCGCCCTTCGTGAGGAACTGCGCCGTCTTTCCGACCGCGCCGGCGCCGACCATCTGCAGCGCGATCTGCGGAAGCAGGTTCACCGCGCTCGTGGCGGCGAGCGAACCGAAGTCCTTGATGGCGCGACCGGCCTGCAGCTCGCCGTTCTCGTCGCGAAGATGGATGTCCTCCAATCCGGCGACGCGCTGCGGCTTGCGGGCCGAGAGGTAGTCCTCCTCGTTCTTGATCTTCCGCATCTCGCGGAGGAACCGGCCGTTCGGATCGTGGCGGTCGTCCGCGCCGATGTAGCGCAGGTACTTGTAGACGCGCGCCGGCATGAACCACGCCGCATCCATCGACCCGGTCACGAACGAGTCGAGCAGTTCGCGGCCGACGGACCGCTTCTGCATCGTCTCGTCGTAGCGCTTCTCGATCTCCGCCGCGGCCTCAGAGAAGAAGATCTGCGCGTCGAGGTCTCCGCGGTTGCGCCACGCCGGATCGTTCAGGAAGCCCTTGATCTGGCGGATCGACGCGCCCTTGATTCCATTCGCCGGATCGGACGCGCCCTTCTCGCCCTCCCACGAGTCGATCGCTTCGAGCTTCCCGCGAAGGTTCTCGATGTAGCTCCCGCGGTCCTCGACCCAGCGCTCGGCGTCACGGTCGCCCTTGCCGAACACGACGCCGTAGGTCGGAGACCAGAAGACCTCGTCCTCGCCGAGCGTCTCGTCGCCGGTCTTCTTGAGCAGGCCCATCCGCCCGGCGTGGTTCAGGACGGCGCGCGACACGTAGTCGAACGTCGCGCGGCCCTCCTCGGAATCGTCGTCCACCATCGACGAGGAAAGGTAGTTCCGGATGTCCTCCAGGCGCATCCTTCCGATGCTCCATCCGTCCTGCGCGGGCGCAAGGAAGCCGCCCTCCTTGACGGAGTAGTCGTAGATCTTCCCGAACGCGTCCTGCATCGCGGATTTCGCCAGTTCACGGCGATGCAAGCGCGCGGCGTCTTCCTCGGCGCGCTGGCTAATCGTGCGCAGGAGGCGCTCGGCTGGCGCCTGGTCGTGCTCGCGCAAGGCGCGCTGGCGCTTCGCCTCGTCGGCCATCGCGCGATCGAAGTCCGCCTTGCCGGCGGTCCGGTCGGCTTCCGCGTTGAGATCGCGATTCGTGTTCTCGACCGGCCGGGGGTCGGCGAGAAGGGCGTTCGTCATTTCCTCCTCGGTCGGAGCAGGAGGTTCTTCGACGGGTTGCTGCTGCGGCTGCGCGGGAGCGGGAGGAACGGGCGGAACCGCCGTCTCCTCTTCCGTCCGGGCGTCGGCTTGAAGAGTGTAGTCGAGTGCTGACATGTCAAAAACTCCGATTAGGACTTCGACTTCCCTGCGGGCTTCGCTCCGTCGACGGCCTTCTGGAAGCGCTTCAGGATCTTTTCATTCGGAACGGAAAGTCCCGCATCCGAGAACAGCTTCCTGATATCGTCGACCGACTTCGCCTCGGCGAGCGCCTTCTCCCCGACCTTTCCGACGATTTCGTCACGAATCGCCTGCGCCAGCTGCTTCCGGCCGAAATCGGAGAGCTCGTCGTACATTTTGATCTTGTCCGCATGCGACAGTTTGTCGAACTGCTCGAACGCCTCCTTGCGGATTTCGATCTCCCGCCTCGAAGACTTCACCGCGTCGATCGTTCCGTCCTCCTTCTTCACCATTCCCTTCTCGAATTCCGCGGCAAGATTATCGAATCGCCTGGCGACGGACCTGCGGCCGTTCTTTCCGTTCGCGCCCTGTTCGAACGCGTGGATACGGCCCTCCTCCCGGTTCGTCGTCTCTTCGTCCTGTTCGAAGAACATTCCGGTCCCGCCGTTCTGCCGGATTCCGACCTCGACGACGTTGCCGTACTTGTCTTTTCGCGTGGCGACTTCCGGAACGCCGCGCTCGCCGGAATACGCCGTGCGCTTCGTTCCGGATTTCTCATTGAGAAACTCCTCGTTCGCCCCGTTCTTGAACGCGAGGTATTTGAGGAAGTTCTCTGGAATATCCTCGCGAACCTGGCGACGCAGCTTCGTCTCCTTCACGTCGCCCTGCCCGCCGGGACCGTTCGCCTTGAGAATCGACGCGCCGTCCGTTTCGTATTGAAGCTTGCCGGGCGCCGTTCCGGAATCGACGAACGTTCCGTTCCGCTCGACGACGGTGTGCCCGTCAGACGCCATCCAGACCTTCGCCTTTGGGTGCCACATGTAGTATTCGCCGTTGATCTCGCGCACGACGAAACCCTGCTTCTTGAGGTTCGCCTCGACCTTCGCGAGCTGCTTCTCGTCGCGAAGGTTCGCCTGGCCGACCATGTAGGGCTCCGGCTCGGCCGGCTTCTCGTCCGGCTTGGCGGCCGCTGCGCCCCCCTCCGCTCCGGCGCCTTCGCCGGCCGCGCCCTTCGGCGGCTCTTCGGTCGGCGTCTCGACCGGCTTTCCGTCGAGCGTCCGCTTGCCGGCGACGAAATCGTCCATCGCCTGCAAACCCTTGTTGACCGCCTCTTCCAGCGCAGAAGAATTGGTCGAGGCCGGATTCTGCGCCGGAGGTTGTCCGCTCTTTCCAGAAAGAAGATCGTCCGCGCTACCGCCGCTTCCCTTACCCTGCTCGCCGCCTGCCGCTGGCTGCGAAAGGTGCTTCCCCCACTCGCCGCCCATCACGGCGTTCGTCATTTCCTCTTCCGTCGGCGCGGGGCCGGCGTCTCCGCCGAGCAGGTCGCCCGCGGTTCCGCCACCGCCGCCGCCGGAAGACGCCTTGCCGCCGCTTCCGGCCGCCGCCTTCGGCGTCTCCCAGAAGTTCTCGCCCGACAGCGCGGAACGAAGCATGTTCGCGTCCTCGTCGCCGAGGCCGAGCTGCTTGATCCCGCGCTCGACGATCATCGCACGGGCTCCCGGCGGCATCTTGCCGGCGTATTCGAGGAGATCGCCGATCGGATCGGAATACTTCGCCGGCTTTCCGGCCGCCTGCTGCTCGGGCGCAGCCGGCGCCGACTCCGCGATCCCAAGCTGGCCCTTGAGGGCCTTGTCGGTCTCGTCGAGGTAGCCGTTCTTCCGCAGGTGCTCCTCCATCTTCTCGTAGGAGTAGTTCACCGGGAAATTGTCCTCGCCCTGGTAGAGCCGGACGTGCGGTTCGCCGTTGCGGTCGAACGTCATCTGCGCCCTGACCTGGCCGGGCTGCATGCCGTGCGCCTCCGCCCACGCGTCGGCGAACTGCTGGCCGGCGTCGGCAAAGTCTCGCTGCGCCGCCTCGCCCATGTCCGACGTGCGGAACTGCTGCACGGCGTTGTAGAACCCGACGCCTGCGCCCATGTAGGCGGCGTTCCCGCGCAGGCCCGCCTCGTTCCGCTCCTTGATGGCGCCGCTCACGCGGTCGGAAAAGCCCTTCGCCTCCTCCGCCACGCGGGCGGAGAGGTCGTTCTGCTCGGCCGTCTTGTCTTCCAGTTCGTTGCCCATCTTCTGTCCTTTCGTCTTGTCGTGCTAAAACGGGAGCGACGGCCCCGGCATCGAATCTGGAGAGCCGATGATGACTGCGCCCTCCGCGCCGAACGCCTCGTCGTCGGAGATGCGCCGGCCGGTCGGGCGACCGCCGGAGAGGAAGCGCTTGAGCGACGAAACGGACGCCTGGGAAATCCTCTTGCGGTTCGCTTCGATGCGCGCCGCGTCCACCGTCTGCGGCGCATCCTGCGTCTGCGCCGCCGGCTGCGCGGGGGCTGGGGCGGGCGGCTCCTCCTCGACGGGGGCGGGAAGGTCGCCGAGGCCGGAGATGGCTTCGTCGAGCGCCTCGCGTGTTCCGAGGGAAGAGAGGTCGGCGTCGATCTCCTTGCGGAGCGCGTCGAGGTCGAAGGGCTGCGCGGTCTCCTGCGCCGGCTTCGCGGCGGGGGCGCGGTAGGGCGACGGACGGCCGCCGCCGGAGAGCGTGCGCATCTCCGTGTCGGAGAAGGACGGTCCGCCCTGCGCGGGCGGAAGCGCGGCGCCGGCGGCCGGGACTGCCGAGGCGCCGGGAGCTCCGGACGTCTCTCCGGAAGCGGCTTTCAAATCGTCGATGATGGACATTTCGTGCTCCTTTGCTAGATGTCGGAACGGTTCAGTTTCTCGTTTCTGCGCTCGTCGAGGTAGACGCGGACGAACTTCGGAACGGCTTCGAGCGACGTCTTCCCATCCAGGGACTTCCGGAGGGAACGGATGCGCTGCGCGAGGGCGCGGCGACCGAGCGCATCCGCGTGATCCTGCGCGGCGCGCAGCGTGCCGACGAGCAGGAAGCGCTCCTCCGAAAACTCCTCGGCCGCGGCCGGCTCGTAGGAAAGCTCGAGCGCGTAGGCCAGATGCATGTCGAGGCAATGCAGGCACGCGAGACTCGGCGTCCCCTTCGGGTCGCCGGCCGCGGTCGCGCGCTTCGCCTTGTCCTTGCAGGGGCAGTCGTTCACGGCCGGGCCACCTCCAGTTCGAGAACCAGCACTCCGTCGTTTTCGAGATACGCGGGAGCGCCGCAGGAACCGTTGAACCGCGGGTCCCAGCTTGCCGGCCACGCCGGGCTCTGCCGGACGACGCAACCGGACGCGGACGGGACCGAGAGTGACGGCGCCACGCCGTCCGCCACGTACTGATGCTGCTCGTCCGCAACTCCGCCGGACGGAGTCCTTCCGGACCGGACGTACGCGACCGCAAGCCCGCAGCGGAACGAAATCCGCAGCCGGCCGAGGTTCCGCACGACCGCCCGGTACGTGACGAGTCCTGACCCGAACGAAATGGACAGGCGCTCGTCGCCCGTCGCGCACCGGGCGGACGTGGCGACCGGCGCCTCGCACGGGTCCGCCCGCCCCGAAAGATCGGTGTCGGCGACTCCGGCGGGAAGCGGGTCGAAGGAAAGGGAAGAATCGTACCGGCTCCGGACGTACGCGGCGGCGGCGGACTGAGACTGCGGAATCGCCGTGTCCAGGCAGCCCGACATCGACGCGGAAGAATACGCGACCGCGACCTCGATTTCCGCGTACACGCAGCGCTTCCTGCGGTCCTCCTCCGTGCAGCAGCAGTCGCCGACGACCGGGAGTCCGTTGCGGAGGATGATCCTTCCGTTTCTGGTGTAGACGGGCGGCATCAGGACTCCTCGCAGGTCGTGGTCGGGAACTGGATCGGGTTGCCGGCGACGGGCGCGGCGCCGTAGTAGTTCAGGACGGCGGTGGAGAACTTGTACGTCGTCGGGTCGAAGCCCGTCAGGACCTCGACCTGCTGCATCCCCGTCGTGCTCCCCGATCCGCCGGAGAGGCACGCGCGGACGGCCTCGCAGTCGAGCTCGAACTGGTTGATCGGGATGCGCGTCACCTGCGCCGGGCCGTCCGGCTCGCACTCGCCGTTCACGCGCCTGTAGTTCTGGATCGTCAGGACGACGTACCCCTCGTCCGCTCCCGTGCCGAACGCGGCCGAAATGGTCGGAGGGCAGGGCGGGTCGACCGACGGGACGACGTACGCGTCCTCCAGGTCGTCGTCGGAATCCGAGTCCGAATCCGAGTCCGAGTCCTCGCCGAGGATGACCCACTTGATCTCCTTGTCCCCGTCCTCGCGGCGGAGGGGGACCATCCACTTGCGCCGGCCGCACTTCTCGTCGGGATCCGCGAGGACGAGCTTGTTGCTGGACCGCTTGCGCATCACCTTGAGGACGCCGGCCTTCGGCGCGTCGTCGAACTCGTGGATCTGCATTCCGCCGTCCGTCTCCGGCGTGAGGGAGAGACTCTTGCGCTTTACGCCGGCGCCCTGCGTGAGGACCTCGTCCGGCGACACGAAGAACCGCGCCTGCGCCGCGTTGACGGAATCCGGCATCTCGAAGAGCGGCTCGACGCCGCCGTTCTCGCCGTCCGCCACGTCGCCCTCGGCGAAGACGGAATCCGCCTTCTCCTCCGCCAATTCGTCCAGTCGCCGGGAAAATTCGTCGAGCCGGGCGGAGAGCTCGCGCTCCCGCTCGGCCGAACGCCGGAGGTCCTCCTCCAGACGGGCGATGCGCTCCTGTTCGGTCACGCCCCGCCTCCTCCGCTTCCGCCGGACGGCGTCGTGTTGTCGCCTTCGCGGCCGCCGCCGTTGCCGCCGGAGTCGACCTGGCTGTTGTTGCCGTCGGAACCCTGCGTGGAATCGCCGTCCCACGTGCCTTCCTCGACGTAGAACACGACGTACCACTTCCAGTTCGACTGGACGCCGTGGCGGTTGTTGCAGTTCCAGACGCCCTTCGACCCCTCGTGCATCTTGCCGTCGCCACCGAGGTCGGTGAAGAAGGTGCAGTTCGCGACGCGCGCGGCCTCCGCCGAGCTCGTCGTGAAGCCCTCCGAGACATGCCACTTGTCGACGCGCTCCCAGTAGCCGTTGTCCGGCACCTTCATCGGGTCGCGGCCCTTCGGGGCGCGCGTCGTGCGGACGGGGTGCTCGATGACGAACTCGCGGTGGTCCGTGATAGTCCGGGCGCGGGCAACGCGGGCCTTGCCGTTGCTCTTCGTCGGGACGAGCGTGATGCCGGGAGCGTCGACGAGGCCGAACTGGTTCACAGAGAACCCGCCGCGGATCGCCCATCCGTCGCTCCAGTCCCAGGCGCTCCCGCCGGCCTCGGCCGCCAGCTTCGCCACGCACGCCTTGACGCGGGAGACGATGTCGGCCCGGATCGCCTTTCTGCTCGCCCAGTTCCGGTAGGCCATGTGGAAGGCGAGGTACTCGTCGCCGTCCTGGTCCATCGCCGGAAGGACGTACTCCCAGTAGCGCTGGTGCGGGTACGTCCGGGTGATGGAAATGTCGTAGGAGCCGTCCTCGTTGCGGCGGGGCGACACCTGCGCGATGGAATGCGAGCGCGTCTTGTCCTCGGCGTCGCCGGCCGAATCCTCGCCGTCGCCGTAGTCCGGGTCGGACCAGTCGTCGCCGCTCCATCCGTCGCCGTGCTCGTCCTCGTGCTCCGGGGCGAGGTTCTCCGTGTGGGCGTTCGCGACGCCGGTCGACGCGTACACGGTCGGGCGCCGAGGGCCTTCGCCGATGGCCTGCGGATCGCTGCCCATCCAGTTCGCGTCGAGGTCGCCGCGGATCGCGGCGAACAAAACGAGCGAACCCGGAACCGGAATCAGGTTGCCGTGGTCGTCGAGCTTGTAGGAGCCGTCGGCGTTGCGTTCGTACTTCGAGTAGAAGCCGATGATTTCGCCGTCGCCGTCCGAGTCGGAGTCGGAACCTTCCGTCTCGACCGTGACGCCGATCCACTGTTCGAGCGTCTGGTGCTTGTACCAGTCCGCCGAGACGCACCATTCGCGGACGTGCTTCGGTTCCTTGCCCTTCGCGCGGATGCGGACGGAGTAATACCCCTCCGTGTGCCACTCCGTCTGGACGATCGGATTGCCTCCGAGCTTCGCACGGACGGAATCAACGAGCTTCTGGAGATCCTTCGGAGCGACGTAGGTCCAGCCCAAATTATAAGTGTTAGAGTTCGGGTCGAAATGGTAGCTCGTGGCGTTGAACGGATTGCCGTCGACGTTCTGAATGCCCTCGGGCGTATGCTCCGGGTCGACGAAGTTGTAGAGCCGGCGCTTCTGGAAGGAAACGTCGGAAGAGCCCTCCTGGCCCTCGGTCTGGCGCTTCTCGACGACGAGGTCGTAGGGGTCGGTCGGCTCGATCCCGGCCATCGTCGGGATCGCGTTCTGGCGCGGTACGGCCGGGACGACGCGCTGCTCGGTCTTCCCGTAGCCCTGCGGGGCGGAGACCCCGGCGAGGACGCGCGATCCGTGCCGGCCGTTCGCGTCCACGTCCTCCCAGTTCCGGCCGTCGTCGCCGCCGTGCCATTCGGTCTTGGCGAGCGCGATCACGAAGGAGATGGAGCCGTCCTGGTCCGGCTCGATACGCTGCTTTGCAATGCGGTACGTCTGGACGGGGACGTCCGCAGTCGAGGGCGTCGAGGTCTTCTCGCCGCCGGGCGCGGTCGTCACGGTGTGCGACATGGCGGCCGCGCTCGTGACGAGGCGGCCGGTGGCGTCCAGCTGGTCGTCCCGTTTCTCGACCGCGCTGCGCGTCTCGTAGGGCGGAGAGCCGAACCAGGCGGTTCTGCCGTCCGGTCCGGGCAGCAGGCCATGCCGGCGCAGGAGCGCAAGGACGAAGCTCTCGGATGCCGGGACGAGAAGCACGCTATCCGGATCGGAGTCGGAATCGGAACCGTCCTCGACCTCCGCGTAGATGTCGGCCGTCGGGGCATTGTCCCGGACGAATTCAAGCGCGAGCCGGACCTCGGGCGTGTCCCTGAGCCGCGGCCAGCGGAAGAGGTGCGTGTACTTGTAGCCCTCGCCGTTCTCAAGCTGGTTCCAGCCGAACATCCGGAGCGTGTCGCGGTCGCACGTCTCCAGGCACGGAAGGCGGAGCAGGTCCTCGGGGGACTCCGGCTCGCCGAGCTTGGAGTAGGTGAGCGCGGCCGTGAAGATCACGGTGTTCGTCTCGGCGTCCACGCGGCAGGCGGCGTTCGTCACCGATTCGCCGGCAAGCTGCTTGAACTTCTCGCCGACGATGGCCGAGAGCCGGCCGCGGTTCTCCGGAAGAAGCCCGAGCGGATCGAGGAACGCGATGCTTTCATGTGTGAACTCGCGCCACTGGACTTCGCGCGTGTAGGCCGCGGGAAAGTCGTTCCGAAGAAGCATGTAGGGCGAGAGCCGCGAGCCGAGCGCCGCTCGATGGAATCGAAGCGCGTCATCCGCGGAGAGGTACTCGCGGACCTTCGAGGCCTCGATCGGGGCGCCCGACTCGTCGTGGAAGGTCGCGCCGCCGTCGTCCGTGAACGCGGCGACGTAGTTGCCGCTCGCGTCGGTCGTGTAGCCGTGGCCGGCGCAGAACGTGCGCGTGAGGACCTGCGTGACCTCGCGGCCGCCGCCGCGCTTGTCGGTCGTCATCCGCACCGGTCCGCCGGTCCAGAGGCCGAGGAAGCGGTGCTTCCCGACCATCGGGTCGACGACGTAGCGGCGCTCGTCCACGTAGCGCCGCGGATCGTTCGGCAGGAACGGCACCCCGTCGTTTCGGCGATCGTCCGTATCGGGGCGCGCGTCGGCGCGGAACGGAAGCGCAGTCGCCTCCCACCGGTCGATTCCGTCCTGCTCCGTGAGGCGCCGGACGATCTGCGTCGGCATGAGCCCGTCGTAGGCGAGTACGGAGTACTCGTTCCAGGTCGGCTCGAACGGCCGTTCGCGGCGGGACGTATCGGGGACGCGGACCTTCGCATCCTGGAGCGCCTTGCGGATCGGATCGGGCATCGGCTATTCCTCCTCGCCGTCCGCGTCGTCTGCGATTCCGCGGGAGGCCTTGCATTTCTGGATCGTGCGCTTCAGCGTACTGGTCTTCGCCGCGACGTCCCGTTCCGCATCCAGCACCTTCTGGCACTTGGCCTGGTAGTCGTAGGTCCACGCCGGAGAGAACTGCACGCCGGCGACCACGAGGTCCGCGAGGGAGATCGCGGAAACGATCTTCGCCACGAGCGCCTTGTCGCGCGCGTGACGGGCCTCGAGGAGGGCGCGCTCGGCCTCGTCGACGTCATCCTGCGTGCGGACGGCGTCCTTGTCCGGCTTCCGGGCGCTCACGGCTGCGCCCCTCCGGAAACCATCGCCGAGAGAGTCTTCAGGACGGCAGCGCCGTTCGGGAAGAAGATCGCGAAGCAGATCACCGTTGCGATCTCGGTCTTCGCGGACTTGAGGAAGTCGAACAGCCGGGCGGCGAACGACGCAGGAGCGGCGGGAGCCGCACCGGCCTGGCCTTCGAGCTTCGCCTTGATCTCTTCGAGAGTGCGGATCACCCGGTTCATCCGGGACGCCTCGGCGAGCATGAACTTGATCTGCGTCCAGTCCGTGCGGGCGAGGAGCCGAACCTTCTCTTCCATCGGGTCGCCGTTCAAGTTGCGGTAGCCGGCTCCGAGGAGCTCGCGCTGGCGGTCCTTGTCCTTCGGGTCGGTGTGCGAACTGCCGATCTCGGCCATCAGGGTTGAGAACTCCTCCGAGTCGATCTTTTCCTGCAGGTTGTGGTGCTGCTCTTCGCTCATTTTGTCTCCTCCGAAGCTTGGTCCCCGGAACTTGGTCCCTTTTCCTGCGGGCCGGGACCAAGCCCGTTTCCGTAGTCCTGCATCACCTGCCGCACGACCTCGACGCCGTCGACGCTCTCGACCTCGCCGTCCGGGAGCGAGTAGCACCCGGTGCAGCCGGAGCAGAGAAGCGCGAGAACGGTGGCGCCGACGGCCTTCTTCACGCGCGGGAGAAGCCGGTGGTAGAACGGAGCGGCGAAGTCCGTGACCTGGAAAGCGAGCCACGCCTCGCGGCGCCCCCACCACGAATCCCTGCTCGCCCACACCCACACGAGGAAGAGCACGTCGCCGCCCCAGCGCAGGATCTCCAGCTCCGTGCAGCCCCACGCGGCGGCCAGCTCGGCGGCGTGCACCCAGATCAGGTCGTGGTAGAGCGACGCGAGCATCCCGCGAAGCGTGTTGTTCGGGATCGCGTCCGGCCCGTTCCAGAGCCCGCAGCGCACGAACTTGTGCGCCACGAGGCGCACGCGCCGCTCGTCCACCGGCTCGACGGTGAGAGAGCCGTCCTTCGTCGTGTAGGGAGACCGCACGAGGGAAGCGACCTTCCGGCTCTTCACCACGACGGACACTTCGCCAGGCAGGGGGTAGTCCGCCCGCTGGTCCTCCTTCACGTAGTTCTTCACCGCTTCCGCGATGATCTTCGCGATTCTCGCCTGTTGTGCGTTCATCGGCCCTCCATTCTACGCGGCGGTACCGGAGACCGACCAAGGCGGCAACAGGCCGCCGCCGCGTTTTTCGTACCTGCACGGCTCGCCGAACTCGGCGGCGAACCATGCGAGAAGCTTCGGATCGGCCAGAGCGCGATCCCGGATGGAGAAGGCGCCGGCCTCGACGGCACGCGGATCGAACGCCGGAACCTTCCAGTCGTGCATCCGCTCGAACGGAAGCCCGAACACGGCGTGCATCACGTTACCCATCGCGCAGTTGAACTCGATCCCGACGTTCCGAGCCGGCGCCGTTGCGAGCAGGCGTTCCAGTTCGGGGGCGCAGCGCGAGTCGCAGAGCGTGTTCCGGTGCGGATTGCACTTCACGATCCCGTAGCCGGAAGCGAGCAGCACGCGCCTCGTCTGGTCCAGCACGCGCCGGTAGCCGTCGCCGCCTCGGCATTCCGCGTAGGTCGGGATGAAGTTGTTCTTGCGCTGCCAGAGCGGCGTCCGCTCCATGTCGAACGGCGCCGAGAGGAAATGATCGTCCGAGGAGAGCAGGAACCGGCCCGACACGGCCCCCGCATCGATCGCCGCCATCACGTTATGGAAGATGACGGCGTCCTTCTCGAGATCGGCCGGGCGCTCGACCGGCAGGCGGACCACCTCGTCGGACAGCCAGTCGGGCGGGTAGCCAACGACCACGACGCGCCCGACGTTCCGGCCGTACTTTGCGAGCGAGCGGAGCGACCACCGGAGCTCCCGGTTCGCCCCGCCCGCCGAGCATTCCGCAGGCCCGAGGGTGTAGAGCACATCGATCACCACGGCGCGTACTCCCCGCGGTCGACGCCCATCCCGTCGTACTTCGCCCGCATCAGCTCCATCGGCGTGTTCCCCTGCGGACAGGCCTGGATGCAGACGTTCCTCCGCGACACGTACGCGTTGAGCGACGGGTCGGCCTCGAGAATGCGCGACCAGTAGTGGTCGCAGACGCGGAGCTTCGCGACGCCGTGCGCGGGGCGCTCGTAGCAGTCGATCAGGCGCTCCATCATCCGGCGGCTCACCGCGTAGGCGGCCATCGAGTAGAAGCGCCTCGCCCGGCACCAGGCCCCGTTCACGACGTCGGCCCGGATCGCCGCGACCTCGGCATGGAACTCGGGAGCCGCGGCGGCCGGCATCGGCGTCCACTCGAAGAGCGCGGCGTCGTAGTCGTCCGGAAGCGAATTGACGGCTTCGAGGACGACGCTCACGCGGTTCAGGAACCGGACGTCATCCTCGAAGACGAGGACGTTCTCCGCGCCGAGCTCGTAGGCCGTCTTCACGACGGCGTGATGCTTGAGCGACGTGTTGAAGTAGCCTCCGACGCAGCCCCTCTTGTGCGGCGTCAGGTTCTCAAGCAGACGCTCGTAGGGGTTCGTGCAGCCCCAGAACGGGACGTACCCATCGACCCCGACGCGCGCAAGCTCCGCCCTGAAGCCGGGAACACGATCCTTGTAGCCGGAGTACAGAAGCGCGGCCTTGTGCGTGAAACGGCCCCACGAGTCCATCTTACCAGTTCCCCACGCCGAACGCACCGGCCGAGAAGGCCGCCTCGCAGAGATCGCGGGCCGGGCCTCGCGCGAGCTCGAAGAAGTTCACCGGCTTTCCGGTCTTGAGCGCCGCCTTCGTATCGGCCTTGATCTGCGCCGCGCTTCGGCCCGGCTCGACCTGGTAGAAGAGGATGTCGCCGAGCGAGGCGAACGTCGTCTTGCCGCCCGTGTGATGCGTGCCAACCTTGTAGTGGTAATGGGCCCGAATCGCGGACACGACCGCGCGGGCGTGCGTCGCATTCCAATATTCATCCATCTCCAGGCCGGCCACGACGGTCGAGGCGACCCCGAAGAGTCCCGCTTCGACGATGCGCGCGACGCACCGGTCCGCGTTCGACGCGAGGGCGCGGGCCCAGTCAGCGGAGTCGTCCGCCTGAAGCCAGATCACGACGGCGAGCCCCTGCTTGTGGCAGTAGTAGAGGCGTTCGCGCATCGTGCGGACGGTCGCCGCGTCGGTCTCGCCGGCGTTCGGCTTCTTGCCGACGCCCCACGGCGAGTACCCGGAATACTCGCCGTCGCCCTTGTTCACCAAAAACAGATGGATCGTATTCGCGCCGCGGGCCTTCGTCCAGGCGACACGCTCCTTGAACACCGAATCCGGCATCTTCGGCGAGAGGCAGTTCATGATCCGCACCGAGGCGTTCGTTCCGCCCCAGCAGGATGCGCGGGTGCACTTGTCCCACTCGGGGACGGCGAGCCCGGCGAGGCTGATCGCAGAAACGGAGGATGGTTCGCCAGCGGCGGGAGTCGCAGATGCGGAACCCTTGCCGAGCCCGAGAAGGGTGACGATCCTGCGAAGCGCCTTGTCGCGCAGCTTCGTCCACGTGCTCATCGGCTAGTCCTCCAGGAGGTTGCTGCGATACTTCCCGTCCGCGCTCAGTACGCAGAACGCGCGCTTCTTCGCGTACTCCCACGCCGCCGCTTCCCAGCCGCCGTAGCCCTCGTAGATGTTCTGGCAGGAGCGGGAGGAGCGGCTCTCGTCCGTCCATTCGAACTTGCCGCCGACCCACTTCTTCGCGTCCTCGTCCCAGAAGAACGCCGCCGCGATCACGAGGTTGCCGCTCTCGGTCTTGTTGCGGGCCCAGTCCGACGGCACCTTCGTCTCCCACTTGTAGCGGATCGAATCGGCCGTGATCTTCGGCGAGGAGAGACGGCAGCGCGGGTCCTCCTTCGCCTTCGCTCCATTGAACCCGCCGAAGCGGAAATCCAAACAGACGGAAGAAGAGGAAGCCGGCCCCGCCGATTCCGAAGAAGCACCGTTTCCGGAGTCGCTCCCTTCGGCGGGGCCGGCATGAGTCTCGCGCCAGATCGACGCGCCGCGCTGAAGCGCGTTGGTGACGAAATCGTACGTCTCCTGCGGAGGCAGTTCGACGGAAGCGCACCCCGCCGACGAACAGAGCCCCAAATCGAGCAGGAAGAGCACCAGCATGGCGCAGAGGAGCCTGCAGGCTGCGCTTTCGACGGAGGAAAGCGGACGGTCTTTCGAGTTTTTCTGATTCATTCTTGCTGTCCTTTCATCCAGGAGTCTGCCGCAGAGGGCTTCACGAGAGCCTCGAGCGAGGCCTGGTCGAGCCCGAGGAGACGCTGCATCGCGAGCGCGAGCTCCGAACCTCGGGTATAGACCGGATCGGAGACGAACCACTCGGCAACGGACGGAACGGACATCGCCGAAGCGAGGAGGTTTGTCCCGTCCGGCAGTCCGAGCATCGCGGTCGTGAGCTTCACGCGGTCAAGCGGAACAGGCACCGGACACTCGATCCATTCGACGCGGTAGACACCGTTAGTGAGGTTGACGGTCCGGACGGCACGGGTACACCAGTCGGAGTGCGGGGCGTTGACGGTCTCGATCGGACGGTAGCCGGTGGCGTAGAGCCGCTCGGCGTAGGCGTTCGTGACGACGGCCGGGAGACCCGCGGGAACGCTCGCGCGCTCCTCCACGCCGTTCACGATGCGGAGGAGTTCTTGCGCGCCGGCGGCGGCGGCGAAGAGGCAAAGACTAAGGACGAGTTTTTTCATTCTGCGATTTCCTTCCTCATGTCATCCAGCCATCGTTCGACGGACACTTTCGAATCCGGGACGAACTCGTCGAGGAGATTGCCGTAGCGTCCGGTCTTCACCATCGAGAGAACCACGGCGAACGCCTCCGCGCGCGGGACGCCAGCGCCGTAATCGACGTCCCATTTCCCGAAGAAGCCATAGTAGATTGCGCTGCGGCCGTCGAAGTAGGCCTCAAGCCCTCCAACGTTCTCCAGGTCGTTCGTGTATCCCCTGTCCATAAGGGCGGACCTGTCGGATTCAAGGCCGTCGAACACGTAGTCCGGCACGGCGTTCGTCGTACCAGCCAGACTGTACTGCAACCAGTGGGAGAACTCGTGAAAGTACACCAGCTCGGGGTCCGGCCTGGCGATCAGCGTGATCCATCTTGGCGCTCCGTCGTAGAACACGATGCTGTTGGATTCGGGATCGTACCAGACCATGGCCGGACTTCGGTATGGCGATGTGGCGAATCCGGGCGCGCTCGTTGGCATCCACGGCTCGTAGTACGACGGGAACGCCACGGCGGCGCCATCGGCCGAGACCTTCCGGCTATGAAAGTTCCTAACGCCGGAGTACGGACTTGTCCAGGCCAGCGAGAGGACGGCGCCGATCAGGGCGGACAAGAGAACGAGGGTCTTCACGGGTAGAGTTTCTTGGCGTAGATGACGCCGTTGAGTTTGTAGATCGCGTAGACGTTCGGGTTGCCCGAGTTGTAGGCGTAGGCGGTCTCGATTTTCGCGCCGCTCGGCCATGTGACGGACGAAAAGCGCTCCAGGATCAGGATGCACGGGATGTTGCCAACGCCGGAGAAGGAAGAGAAGCCGATCGTGCGACTGTTGGCCGTGGAGGCGTAGTAGCGCGTCGCCCGGCGCGGCGAGAGGCGGACGGATACGCCGGAGGTATTTGCATTGATGGTCGTGGAGTCGACGGCGACGGACTGCTCCGGGACATCGGCCGCGGACTCGTACCACTCCTGCATCTCGTCCTGGACCGTCGCCTCGACGCGCGTGCGGACGAGATCCTCGGCCTGCGCGGCCGTGATGTAGCCGGTGCCGTCCGCCTCCTCGATCGCGTCGAGGCGGCGCTGATGGTCCGCGAGGATGATGCGCCACGTCTCCGTCGCCGCCACGCTCGCGCCGCCCTCGGCGACGACGCCGGCGACGAGATTCGAGACCTCCGAGAGGTCCGCGCCGCCGCCGGCGCCTGCGACGAGCTCGTCCACGGCCTCGGCCGTGTAGAGCCGGTTGGAGTACGTAAGGTCGTCAAAGAGAGTCGGCGTCGCCGCTCCGGCGAGCGAGGCGGCGAGCGCGATGACGAGTGCGAAGTGGCGCTTCATCACGAATTGGCCCCGAACGCCTTCAGAGCCGCAAGCAGCGCGTTGATGAGCGCGCGCGTATCGGACATCGAGCTACCCTGCGTGAGGGCATCGTAGGTCGAGAGCGCGGTCGCGACGGCGTTGCGCTTGGTCTTCTCGGTGGCGGCAGCGGTGACGCCGGCGCTGCCGCGGTCGTAGGCGGACTTGACGGCAGAGGCGGTCGCGGCCTTCGACGTGGAGGTGTCGCTCGTCGAGTTCGAGAGCTGGACAACGCCCTTGACGGAGGTCGAGCCGTCCGCGACGGCGAGCGCGACGAGTACGCCGGCATTGTTCGACGACACTGCCGCCGTGATGTTCGTCCCGGTGATCACGACGTCCGCGTGGGTGGCGTCCGCGCTCGCGTTGCCGCTCGTGCCCGTGATGCCCGTGAAGCCCACGTTGGCGTCGGCCGGAAGGTCGGACAGTTTCTTCTTGTCGTCCGCGGTCATCAGGCCGTTCGTAGCGCTGGTCTCGCCGGTCGCGACGGCGTTCGGGATCGTGACGACCTTCGAGCTCGGCGTGAGATTCCCGGACGCGCCGGCGAGCTTGACGCCCTCGATGACGTTGGCGTCGCCCTTGACGGTGTCCGCGTAGGACTTCGCGGCCGAGAGTGCGTCCGCGACGGCTTTCGGGGTCGCGGCGGTCGCGCCGGACGCGGCTGCGGCGGTACCATCCGTGGCGTCCGAAAGCTTCACAACGCCCGCGGTAGAGGCAGAGCCATCGGCAACGGAGAGTTCGACGTCGGCTCCACTATTGGAAAGCGTGACATTCTTCTTCCCGCGGATTGTCAGCAGCGAGTTTGACTCGGTAGCCGCACGTCCTCCAATCGAAGCCCCCGTCGAATCTTCGATCTGAACGGAGGAGAACCCGAGATTCGCTTTCGCTGCGATATTGTCGAGTTTGGCCTTATCGGCCGTCGTGTAGTCGTTGGTCGAAAGGCCCTTTCCGCTGACGGGCGCCACGTAATCCGTCCCGGCGACCGCGGCCGTGACGCCGCCGGAGCCGTCGCCCTTGAGCAGCCCGGACGCGGTGATCTTGTCCTGCTTGCCCTCCATGCTGACGAGGCCGCGGTTGAGGTCCCAGCCGTCCTCCGTCCACACGACGTTGTCGCCCTTGACCACGCTCGCGTCTTCCGTAGTGGCCGCGGCGGCGAGCGTGCCGGCGGTCGTGAGGTTGTAGACGTCGCCGACCTTGAGGGTCGCGGACGCCTGCGCCACGGAGGGCGCGAGAGTGTTGAGCTCGGCGACCGTCGCGTTGCCCTTGATCTTGTAGCCGCCGACGAGCGCGTCGGAGATCGCCTTGTCGACGCCAGCTGCGGTGTAGACCTCGGTGTCGTAGGTGAGGTTGTCGAGAATCTGCTTGGTTGTTGCGGTGTTTGCCATTTTTCGTTTCCTTTCCGTGGTTACTGCGAGATGGTCTCGAGCAGGGTGATGATCTGGTTCTGCCGCTCGCGCGTCTGGCGGAGCGTGTCGGTGATCTGCGAGCGCCCGATGAGCGCGAGGGCCGTCCGGATCTGCGCCTTGATGTTTGAGAGCTCCCGCGCGGGCCCGCTCTCCTCGATCTCGCGGAAGCGCTCCTCCAGCTCCGTCCGCAGCATCCCCGTCTTCGGCGTAAGCGGCATGCGCGCCGGCTCGACGAGGGGAGGCGGATGCGGCCCCCGAACGGGGAACGGGACCGGAACGAGCCGCGGGGGCGGCGGAGGAAGAACGACCTGCCTGCCGGGCCGAACGTTCTCGAAGTGCGGCTGGAGGGCGGCGGAAGGCATCAGTCGAGAAGGTTGCGCAATGCCGTGAGAAGCGCGGTCGCGTCATTGCAGCCGCGCGCGATGCGACGCAGGTCGGCGCGCGTGACGACGCCGGCCGAATCGCATCCTTCGAACCGCCAGGTGCCGGAGTTGCCTCCGCCGTGGGCCCGGATGAAGTAGGACATGTTGTTGAACCGCTCCTGCAGGGCGTACTCGACGACCGTCCCGCCCTCCTTGCGGTAGATGACCTCGAACTGGCCGAACTGCGCGCAGGGCGTCGGGAAGGCCTGGATATCCTCTCCGGTCGGCGGCGTCGCGCCGGGAAGCAGATACCAGTCCGTGTCGCCGTAGCGGTAGAGCGTCGTCTCCTCCGCGTCTCCGGTGAACCGGAAGACGATGCGGACGCCGCCGCCGCGAAGGATCGCCTCGCCGTCGTTCGTCACGGTGACGTTCTTCTCGCCGTCCGGAGACTCGACGATGCGCTTGGCGTCCGCCACGGCGTCCGCCGCGGCCCGCGCCGCATTGTTCGCCGCCTCGGTCGCGGCGGCGGAAGCGCTGGCTGCCGCGCGCTGGCTTTCCATGGCCTGCTCGGCGGCCTGCTCCGTGGCGGCGATCGTCCTGGCTGCGGCCGCGGAAAGACGAGCCTCGACGGACTCGTCCACGTACGCCTTGGCCTCGGAAAGGGTTCGCGCGTCCTTGTCGTTCACCTCTTTGCGCGTGTAGGTGTCCTGCGGCCAGAGCGTCGGATGCTGCGGACGCGGAGGCGGTGGCGGGGGAGGAAGCGGGCACCCCGGAATCGGAACGTACGGAATCGGCATCGGCATCATCGCGGAGCCCTCCTCACACTTCGCCCAGGATGTCGACGATGGCGTCCACCTCTTCGGCGACGTCATCCACGGCATCGCCGAAGGACTCGATCTCCGAGGCGGCGTCCGCGATGGCCGTCACGTCGTCGGCGGCGGCGGCGGCATCCTGCTGCGCACGGTCGATCGTCTCCTCGACAACCTCGACGGGGGTCCCCGTCCGTTCGGCGACCTCCTGCGGAGACAGGGACTGGAGAGCCGACTCGATTGCCGAAAGGCGGGATTCAAGGTCGGCGGCGGAGGCGGACACGGACGAAAGGTCCGCGGCAACCGCCTGGAGCGCCGACAGGGCGTTCTCAAGATCGGAGACGACCGCCGAAATGTCCGACAGGTTGCAGCCGCACGCCGGACGCGCCTCCAGCGCGGCCAGGCGCGAGTTCACCGACGCCGGATCGCACGTGCAGCCCTGCGGCGGATTCTGGGCGAGGGAAAGGAGAGTCGCCGATTCGCCCGCCAAAGAGACGAGATTCGACGAGGCGGCCGCGAGATCGTCGTAAACGGCGTCTGGAATGATGGCGTTTCGCCTTGCGGATTCTTTGACGTTCCGGACCATCTCGCTCGGGCTCTCGAAGTCGGTGTCAACCGCGTCGGACATGCTCCTCGCGAACCAGAGGGCGTTCGGCCAGACGTACCGATCCTCGTAGCCGCAATCACCCTGCGCGGCGTTCTCGAGCAGTCCCATCCGAATGAGCATGTTGTCGAGAGAGTTCGCCGACCAGACGAACGCCTCCTGCTCGCTGTACGGATCGATGATGAGCGCGCCGTCGGCGACGCCGCCGTTCGTGGCGCGCCGGCAGTCCCGCCCGTGCATATCCATCAGCTCCGCCCGCAGGACGGCGTTGGTGGAGAGGATCGCCTGCATCGCCTCGATGGCGTTGGTCGCGTCGAGGGTGGAGAAGAGCGCGGCGACCTGCTCGGCCGTATAGAGCCGCGCGGATCCGGGAAGGTCGGCGAGGGCGGTGCCCTCCGAAGCGGAGGACGACGCGCCGAGCGCGAAGCAGATGCCGACGGCGGCCGCGGAAAGGACGACGGGGAGCGTGGAGTGTTTCATGGCATCACCTTTGGGCAAGATTCTTGAGTGCGGCGAGGACGGCATTGAGCACCTTCTGCGTTTCGCGCAGCGTCGACTCGCCGGGGACGAGCGCCGAGAGCGACTGCACGGCGCCGAGCGCCGAGACGTAGCGCCCCTCCGAAGGCCAGACGCGCGTCTCGCCCGTCACCTCCGGCCAGTCGTCCACACGCAGGCCGTACTCGCCGTAGACGGCCGGCAGGTCCTGCGGCCACGGGCGGTCGACGAACAGGCGGAGCGCATCCGCGCGACCGCTGCGCACAACGGCGAAGAGCTGCTCCACGTCGAGCGAAAGCTCGCAGGAGATCGAGCCGTCCGGCTCGTCCTTCCACATCGGGCTGGAGCCCGGAAACGGGTACATGGCCACGTCCCCGTAGACCGGGTGGACCACGCGGGCGCGAAGGGCTGGGTAGTTCAGCGCCGTCGGATCGGCGAGCGACTCGTCCGCCGGATTCGCGTTGGCGGTCTCCGCATGGACCCCGAGACCCTGCAGGACCAGCTTCACCGTTTCGCCGGCGTGGACGACGCAGGGGCCGTCCTCGCGCACGAAGCGCTTGGTCTCGGGGTCGAGCGCAAGAACGAGGGTAGTCATGGCTAGATCAGGAACGGTGTCCGTGAACGGGTCTGAAGATGCGACGGAACGCCGCCGCATTCGAACTCGCCGCGCGCGAACGCGACGGCGGCGTTGTACTTCTGTCCGTGGATCGCGGCGCCCTGGGGATCGCTCCAGGGCCGGCCCGGCATCGCGGCGAGGTGTGCGCGCGCCCCGGAGACGATCGCGTCTCCATACCGCTCGACGACTTCAGCCGGCAGCGATTCGCTTCCGATGCCGGGAGCGAGGACGAGGCGGGCGGAGAAAAGTGGCACCTCCCCGCCCAGCGCCGCGGCGCGAAGCCTCAGCGCTCCGACCTCGGGCGGAAAGGCGCCGAAGGCGAACGTCGGGTTCGGGCCGGGCAGGCGCTCGGCCCGGACGAACGGCGGGAGCCCGCGCCACGTCCACGCCCCGCACCGCGACTCGCGGACGCGAAGCACGACGGCCCCGTTCGGCACGGTCGGCCATCCGGACGTATGGCAGAGCTCCCGGTCGAGAGGCCAGGACTCCTCGACCGTCCAGCAGTTGGTGCGGTCGCAGAACTCGCAGAACCGGTCCGCGATCTCGATCCGCGCCTCCGCGTCGGACAGCCCGCGCATCCAGACCATCAGGCGTTCGACGAGCGCCTTCGCCGAGGGTTCTTGGATTCCGGGCGCGGACGCCGTCAGGGCGGAGCGCTGGCTCTCCGGAAGTTCTTCGGCGGTCTTCATTTCTGGGCGAGCTCCAGGAAGGACTGGTAATGCTGCTGTGCGAGCTTCTGCGAGGCGGCGTCGCTTTCGTCGCGGCGGAAGGCCTCGTAGCAGACGTATTCGACGAGCGCCCCGTGCCAGCGCCCGTCCACGAGGATCGGTTCGGCGAGGAGCTCCTCCATCTTCGCGAGGTACTCCTGCATCCGTTCGGTTTCGTCGGAATCCGAGTCGGAGCCGGCCGCGTCCTGGCGGGCGGGCGGCTCCGGGATGTCGACGGGCGCACGAGGCACGCGACGGACCCCGAGGTATCCCGAGGCGGGGCGCTCCCTTTCCAGGGCGACGACCCCCGCTTCGAGGAAGCGCAGGAGGTCCGCGTCGTACCAGCGCCAGGTCTCGCTCTCCTGACGGTCGATGATCGCCCGCGCTTCGTCCACGAGGGCTTTCTTCGGCGTGTTCTCGGAAAGGAGGAATGGCATCGCTCGCTCCTACTTGGCGGCGGCCTTCTTGCCGGGATGCTGCCACGCGGCTGCGGCGGGAGCGGGTGCCGGAGCGGGAGCCGGAGCGGGCTCTTGCGCGGGCGCGAGGGCCGGAGCCAGGGCCGGAGCGACCGGAGCGGGAGCGGCCGGAGCGGGCGCGACCGGAACGGCGGGAGCAACCGGGGCCGGCGCAGGCGCCGG
>OCTW011561003.1_pt1 | contig 27058 bp, 26 predicted proteins | sample 1539671 | NCBI WGS metagenome assembly OCTW01 (sample SAMN02144230, study PRJEB22623) | gut metagenome | biome: sheep rumen | host: Ovis aries | place: New Zealand | reverse complement strand
TTCCCATTCCGAACACGGTAGTTAAGCTCATTCACGCCGACAATACTTGGCTGGCGACGGCCCGGGAAGATAGGTCGATGCCTACACAAAGCAGAGAACAGATCCACTGGGTCTGTTCTTTTTTTATTTTTACAGCGGCAGGGAGAGAAATGCTATGAAAAAAACGATTGCAATCGTCGGGCTTGGCTTGATTGGCGGTTCGTTTGCGCGCGCCTTCCGGAAGTACACCGATCATAAAATTATCGGCTTTAACCGCACAAAAAGCACAGCCGAGGCTGCTCTGGAACAGGGCGTCATTGACGAAATCGGAACAGAGGAAAATCTGCGCACTGCGGATATCGTATTGCTTTCGATGTATCCGAAGGTCTCCTGTGATTTTGTTGAGGCACATATCGACAGCTTCAAGCCAGGCTGCATCATCACCGATGACTGCGGCATCAAGAAATATCTGGTCGATCGTCTGACGCCGCTGTGTCAGGCACATGGCCTGTATTATGTCGGCGGACATCCCATGGCCGGACGTGAGGTTTCCGGCTATAAGGCATCCACTGCGGAGCTGTATAAGGGTGCAAGCATGCTGCTTGTCCCGACAGAAGCATGCACGCAGGAGGTGCTGCATGAGGTCAAAAGCCTGTTTGCGCAGATCGGTTTCCGTCAGCTTGTTGTCACAACGGCCGAACATCATGACCGCATGATCGCGTATACCTCTCAGCTGTGCCACGTTATTTCCAGTGCGTATATCAAAAGTCCGACCGAGCTGGAGCACAAGGGATATTCCGGCGGAAGCTACCGCGATTTGACGCGCGTGGCTTACTTAAATGAAACCATGTGGACAGAATTGTTTATCGAAAATCGCCGTGCGCTTGTGCCGGAAATTGACGAGGTCATTCAGCATCTCACCGAATACCGCGATGCGATTGCCGCGGAGGATGCCGACACACTGTATGAGCTGCTCCATGAGGGAAAATGCCGTAAGGAACAGTTTGGCTGATAACAATATGGATAGAAAAAAGATCCGAGCGAAGCAATTTCGTCCGGATCTTTCTCTTTTTTTGGTTATTTGATATAGCAGATGTCATCGTCCGGCTTGTCAGCCCGTGTCAGTGAGCGGACATACAGCACCGGACCGTTGCCCTGATATTCCGGGAAAAACTCATCGCGCACCTCGGCGGTAATCATATACCAGTCGCGGTCGACCAGATTTTCCACACCCTTTGCCTTGCACACCATCGCAAGGAAGGTGATATCATCCGCACAGCAGAGCATGGTGAAGCGGCCGGCGGCGAAGCAGTTTTTCTGCATGCCCTTCGGGCGATAGACCTGGCAGAGGAAACGCACGGTGTGTCCGGCATATTTTCCGGTGTGCTCCATCGCATCGAAATACCATGCGCCGTAATCCGCTTCGGAAATATCGACGATATCGGCGGAAAGATCGAGATTGGCGCTCAGATCCTCCTGATACACCTCACTCTGGCCGTTCGGATAGTCGAGGAAGATATCCGCTTTGCGGTTAATCATGCGCACGCGGCGATTTTTGACAATCTCCTTTGTCGACGCATCTGCGCGGTTAAAGACGATCATATCCGTCTGCTGCAGCATTTCAAACATATATTTGCCCATGTTCTGGAAATACAGATCAAATGTCTGTGCATCGACGGTGGTGACCGTCTGATAAATGAGCCAGTCCTTGGGGAACGTACCCGGTGCAATGTCGGACAGCTTCCACATGCCGTTCCATTCCACGATGACACGTTCCGGCTTATATTTGCGGTTGCATTCGTACAGCATCAGCTGATTAAAATCCGACTGCTCCTCGATCGTCTTGACCACACAGTTGGTGTCCATCAGCAGGCTATAGTCATATTCGACCTCGCCGTCCTCACAGAGCAGCAGCAGTGTGCGCTCGCCCTCTGCGAAGTTGGGATCTCTTAAAATCGACTGAATGAATGACGTTTTGCCGCTCTCCAGAAATCCGGTAAAGAAATAAACAGGAATCTCCATATACTGTCTCCTCAGCCGAACAGTGCAGCCAGCGCGTCTTCCTTGATATCTGCACCGATGACACACAGGCGTCCGGTGTAATCTGCGGCGCCGCGGCGCAGCTCGATTTCCTCCGGAACCATGTCGAAGTGCAGCCAGCCGCCGTCCTGTGCCGGAACAATGCCCTTTGCGCGCAGAACCATGCCGTACAGTTCGGTATCGCTCAGCTGGTTCAGACGGGCGCGCAGGTCATCCTCAGAGTATTTGTGTGCGGTTTCCATGCCCCAGCTCGTGAATACCTCATCTGCATCGTGATGATGATGTCCGCAGGAGCACACGCCGTTTTCATCGTAATGATGCTCGTGATGATGGTCGTGGTCATGATGATGCTCGTGCTCATGGTCGTGGTCATGATGATGCTCGTGCTCATGGTCGTGCTCGTGGTCATGGTGATGCTCGTGCGCATGCTCGTGGTCATGATGATGCTCATGCTCATGGTCATGATGATGCTCATGCTCATGATCGTGATGATGGTGATGATGCTCTTCGTGCTCGTACAGTTCGGCGGCATCCAGCAGCGCCTGATGACCATCGGCGCACATGACGTCGTAAATCTGCTCGCCGGTCAGCTCGTCCCACGGTGTGGTAATGATGCTGGTGTGTTCGCCGGCGTGCTCGCGTATCAGCTCAAGTGCCTCATCCAGACGCTTTTCAGAGACATTCTGCGTGCGGCTGAGCACGATTGTGCCCGCGCTTTCCAGCTGATTGTTATAGAATTCACCGAAATTTTTGATATACATGCGGCACTTGGAGGCGTCGCAGACGGTGGTCAGACAGCCCATCTCGACTTCGCCTTCCTTGAGAACCGGACGGACAGCGGCCGCAACATCGGACAGCTTGCCGACGCCGGACGGCTCAATGATGATGCGATCCGGGGAAAACTGTTCGAGAACATCGTGCAGCGCCTTGCCGAAGTCACCGACCAGTGTGCAGCAGATGCAGCCGGAATTCATCTCTGTGATTTCAATGCCGGCATCCTTGAGGAAACCGCCGTCAATGCCGATTTCACCGAATTCGTTTTCGATGAGGACAACTTTTTTGCCTTTGAGCGGACCTTCCAGCAGCTTGCGGATCAGCGTCGTTTTGCCCGCGCCGAGAAATCCGGAAATAATATCAATTTTTGTCATATCAAACACCTCTGTTGAGATTAAAATTACAGGAATAGAAGCGGATAACCACTTCATTGATGATACTACACCAAAATAGGAGAAATTGCAAGAAATGGCTGTGAAAAAGTTTGTGCGGAAGACCGTTCGCGCTGTTTGCGGGCGTGTGCGCAAAGAGACAAAAGTCAGTCATTGACACTGTGCGCAGAATACCGTAAAATCAAAGTAGGGAGGCGGTACGACCGCTCGAAGGAGGTTGATGTTATGTTTGAGACATTTCGGAGGATTCGCAGCAATATGCTGCTGGTTGCCATATCCAGCATTGCAGTCGGTGCATTGCTTTTGGTATTTCCGGATACCTTTTTCCGCATCGCGTGCTATGTCATCGGCGGCGTGATGGTAGGCTATGGCTGCCTCGGTATTCTGGGCTGTGTCCGCGACCATGTTGTGCGGCTGAGCGCTGTTTTTGTCAGCATCATCGCCATCGGCTTCGGCGTGTTTGTGATCAGTCAGCCGGTCACCATCGGCTCGGTTTTTCCGTTCATGATCGGTCTGCTGCTGGTACTGGACGGCGCACTCAATTCGTGGCATGGCATCGTTCTGCATCACCACAAGTATTCGGGCTGGCTGCCGATTCTGTTTCTCGGCATCATTACCGTTGTGATCGGCGGTATTATGCTGGTTCACCCCTATTCGACGGCAAAAATGACCTTCCGTCTGATCGCCGCCGCACTGCTGTATAACGGCATATCCGACCTGATTATTCTGATCCGCATGAGCTTTGCCGCGCACGACTACCGCGACAAGCACGCGGTGATTGATGTGGAGTCGCATCCGATTTATGACGACAGCGATGATGACTGACCGCATGACCGGAGGCGATCCGTCAAAAAATTGCACAAAGGAAATGGCACCCTTCAAAAGAGTGCCATTTTTCATGTCCTGAGAAGATTGCGTGTTACTGTGCCTTGACTTTAATCCACAGCTCAGACAGACGCTTGCGCAGAAACTCGTTGTCGCGGAACACCTCGTCCTTTTCATAGCCCGAGCGCGGAATATAAGCTTCATTGCCCTCGTAAATGCCGCCCGGTGCGGTGACATCTGCTATGACCTCGGCATTGGAGGAGGTGTAGCCGACCGTCTCCGTGTTGTCATAGGAGGAATCATAGGTGAGAACAAAGTTGATAAACTCGTTTGCAAGGTCGGGATTGGAGGCATTTGCGGGAATCACCATCGCGTCACTCCAGATATTCGTGCCCTGATCGGGGCAGAAATAGCCGAGCTCCGGATTTTCGGAGAGGATATATGCCGCATCGCCGCTGTAAACTACGCCGATATCCTTGACGCCGTTGATCATGTTGTCAATGATCTCATCGGTGACATAGACGGGACGCATCGTTTTGTGGACATCACACAGCCAGTCATAGGCGGCATCGATTTCCGCCTCGCTGTCCGTGTTCATCGAATAGCCGAGCGCCTTAAATGCGGTCATGAACGAATCGCGTTCGGAGTCGTACATATAGATGTGACCGGCATATTTGGTGTCGCGCAGGATATCCCAGCCCTCGCGTTTGAGGTCGTCGAGCGACACGTTGTTTTTGTTGTAAACAATGCCCACCGAGCCCCAGAAATACGGGATGGAATAGGTGTTTTCCGGGTCATAATCCAGTCCGCGGCAATCTTCCGCCAGCAGGTCGATGTTGGGGATGATCTCACGATCCAGCGGCTGAAGACGTTTTTCCTTCATGAGCCGTTCGATCATGTAATCCGACGGGATGAGAACGTCATAGGAATCGCCGGCGCTGACCTTGGTGTACATCATTTCGTTGGAATCGAAAAATTCCATGATGACATGGCAGTCAAATTCCTCCTCGAAATTGTCGATGAGATTTTCGCCGGTGTATTCGCCCCAGGTATACACCTTGAGCGTGTCAGAATTTCCCGCAGTCTGATTGGTGCCGTCAAATTCTGTGCCCGGACCGCCGCAGCCGGCGAGCAGACCGAGTGTCAGGATGCCGCACAGAGCGGCGGAACATCTGCGAAGCTTCATGCGGTTTCCTCCTTTCGGCGGCGCGCCGCGGCGCGCTCACGCACCAGCGGAATCAGATTGAGAACGATCAGTGCGGCGGTGATAATGACGATGACCAATGTGGAAATGGCATTGATCGACGGATTGATGCGCTTGGACATCGTGTACACGAGAATGGAGATGTTCTGTACGCCGTTGCCGGTGACAAAATACGAGATGACAAAATCATCAAACGACATCGTAAACGAGATGAGCGCACCCGCGATAATGCCCGGCATCAGCTGCGGAATAATCGCATGGCGCAGGGCCTGCCATGGGGTCGCGCCGAGATCCAGTGCGGCATCTGCCAGATTGGGATCGAGCGTGCGCAGACGCGGCGTGATGGACAGCATGACATAGGGCGTGCAGAAGGCGATGTGGGCCAGCAGCAGGGTGAGAAAGCCCTTGCTGATCTCCATCGTTGCGAAGAACATCAGCAGGCTGATTGCCGTGACAATGTCCGGATTCATAATCGGCAGGTCGTTGACAAGACCGACGGCGGAGCGCAGCGGACGGCTGCATTTGGACAGACCGATGACTGTGATCGTACCGACGGCGGTGGAAACCACCGTGGCAATGATTGCCACAAGGAAGGTCATCCAGATGGCGTTCATGGTGGTGGAGGAGGAGAACATCTTCTCATACCACCGCAGGGAGAAGCCGGAAAAATGCGTCAGCGAGCGCGAGGAATTGAACGAGAAAATGACCGTATAGACGATCGGGATGTAAAAAAACGCGATGACGGCGGCTAAAACAAGGCGCGTCAGCGGAAAATGTCTCTGTTTCATGCTTCATTCCCCCTGTTGCGGTCGAGCCGGCGGGTGAGGAACAGAGACAGCATGATAATCAGTGCCATAATCAGCGAAAGAGCGCTGCCGAAGCTCCAGTTGCCGGAGGTGAGAAACTGCGATTCAATGACGTTGCCGATGAGGACATACTGTCCGCCGCCGAGCAGCTTCGGAATAAAGAAGGAGGACACGGCGGGCAGGAATACGAGTGTGATGCCCGAAATAATGCCGGGCACACTCATCGGCAGCGTGACGCGCAGAAATGCCTGCGCGCGGTTTGCGCCCAAATCACTCGCCGCCTCCAGATAGGACGGATCCATCTTGGACAGCGAGGTGTGAATTTCCAGAATCATGAACGGCAGGAAATTGTAGACCATGCCGAGCACGACGGCGAAATCGGTGTACATCATCTGAAACGGACCGATGCCGAACAGACCGAGCAGATGATTGAGAATGCCGTCATTCTGCAGAATACCGACCCACGCATAGGTGCGAACGAGCATATTGATCCAGGTCGGCAGCGTGATAATCAGAATCAGCAGCGTGCCGTGTCTGCCGGAACGCGCGATTGCGTACGATGCGGGATAGCCCAGAAGCAGGCAGACGATTGTGGTCAGCACGGCGACGCGCAGCGAACGTCCGAGCACCTGAATAAACACGGCATCACGGAAAAAGCGTCCGAAGTTCGCCAGTGTGAACTGCCCCTGGAAGAAAGCAGTGCCTTCCACCGTGAACGCATAGGCGATGATGAGCAGCATCGGCAGGACGATGAGCACGGTAATCCATGCGACATAGGGGTATGCCATTGAGCGGAATTGCTTCATGCGCTCACTCCTTTCTCATGATGTGCAGATCATCCGGCGTGAACTGCAGGCCGACGAGATCCCCCGGTTCGGTGCGGTCGGTGGTAGCGACCTTGTATTCCGAGCCCTGCGTGGCAAAGGTGATGTCATACACGCCCGGCTGGATGGTCTCCCAGTCAAAGGAATAGATGACGTCGGTGATGCGGATGCGGGCGCCCTCATCCTCCGGCGCAAGACTCCACGCGGAGGCATCCGCCCATGTCATCAGGTCATGGTCGAGCGCCATGGATTCGCGGATGTCATCGACCGACTTGGAGAAGTTTACGGCGTAAATTTCCTCCTGATATTCCTCCGACTGCACGCGGTTTGCATCCTCTACGATCATATCGACGGTAATCGAGGTGCCTGCCGCCGTGCGGAAGGTGACGGGATAGCGGCCGTTTTCCGGCCGGATGTCATAGGTGATTTTGCTGATGGATACGCCTTCCTCGGTGTCTTTTCTCCACGCCTGTGCACCCGCGCGGGCAATGATGCGCGCGTCCGTCAGCTCCGCGACGTCCTCGGCATCCAGATAGAAGCTGTCGGCGTCAATCAGCTCGCCGGCCTCCTCGTTGACAACCGGCTGGTCGGTGGACACATTCATTTTGACGGTAATCGAGGTGCCGCGGCGCGTCTCCACAATCGTGTCATAATGGACGCCCTTGAACAGCACAGACTTGACGCGTCCGCGCAGCTTGCCCTGCTCCGGCGGGACGAGATCCAGATCCTCCGGACGGATGACAACCTCGACCTCCTCATCGGGGGCAAAGCCGCCGTCGACGCATTCAAACGGATGACCGTCGAAGATGACGCGGTTGTCACACGGCATGACGCCGTCGACAATGTTGCTCTCGCCGATGAAGCTGGCGACATAGCGGTTGACCGGCTCATTGTAAATGTCGACCGGTGAGCCGATCTGCTGAATCGTGCCCTCTTTCATGACGACGATTTTGTCCGACATCGTGAGCGCCTCCTCCTGATCGTGCGTGACGAACAGGAAGGTGATGCCGACCTCCCGCTGAATTTTTTTCAGCTCGCGCTGCATCTCCTTGCGCAGCTTGAGGTCAAGCGCGCCGAGCGGCTCGTCGAGCAGGAGCACCTCCGGCTCATTGACAAGCGCACGCGCAATGGCGACGCGCTGCTGCTGGCCGCCGGACATCTGGTCAATCCGGCGCTGTTCAAACCCGCCGAGGCCGACAAGGCACAGCATCCGGCTGACCTTTTGCTCGATGATGTCCTTCGGCTCCTTTTTCAGGGAGAGGCCGAAGGCGACGTTGTCGTATACGTTGAGATGCGGAAACAGCGCATATTTCTGAAAGACCGTGTTGACCTCGCGCTTATACGGCGGCAGACGGCTGATGTCCTTGCCGTCGAACAGCACCTGTCCGCCGTCCGCCTCGAGAAAGCCGCCGATGATGCGCAGCAGTGTGGTTTTGCCGCAGCCGGACGGACCGAGCAGCGTGACAAATTCATTCTCGTAAATATCGAGCGAAATGTTGTCCAGAACGCGCTGTCCGTCAAAATCCTTGACGATATTTTTCAGTTCGATCAGTTTGTTCATATCCTTCTCCTAGAAGAGCGGCGGCGTGCTGACCCACAGCACCTGCGCCGCAGTTTTTTTGTCGTTGCGAAGATAATGACCGCGTTTGCCGTCCAGATAGAACGTCTCGCCGCGGTGGACGGTGTAGGCCGCCGTGTCGGTGACCAGTGTGACCGTGCCGGCGATCACATAGCCGAATTCCTCGCCCCGATGCGGACCGGAGGAAAACGAGCGGCCGCCCTGCGGCAGCTCCACGAGAATCGGCTCCATTTCGTTTTTCTGTGTATTGGGTACGATCCAGTGAATCGTGCACGTATCGCGCACGTCCTCGAAGAAATCCGCCTTGCGGAAGACAATCTGTTCCTCCGGTGTGTCCCGGAAAAAATCCGAGAGGGAGGAGCCGAGCGCCTCCAATATGTCCGCGAGTGTCGCAATGGACGGACTGGTCAGGTCGCGTTCCAGCTGGGAGAGAAAGCCCTTGGTCAGCTCACACCGCGAGGCGAGTTCCTCCAGTGTCAGTCCCTGCTGCGCGCGCAGACGCTTGATCTTTGAACCGATTTCCATAAAAGCCCGGCGGCAGCCGCCGGTACAAGCCCCCTTCCTGTCTTCTGGATTTAGTAATACTAAACTTTTTATGCTGGTTTATCAAACTTCGGCAATACTAATTATACACATCCTGCGCGCATATGCAACACTTTTCTCATATCTCCGTAAAAAAAGTAAAAGATGTGTCCCCTGTGCGGGTATATCGGGGCAGAGAATGGGTCATACTGGTAGCATTGGAGGTGCTGAGATGAAAAAAGCAAATAGCGGCGCGATACGCCGATGGAGCGAGGACAGAGGATTTTACATGGTTCTGCTGCTCTGTGTACTGGCGGTAGCCGTAGCTGCTTATGTGCTGTTTGCCATGCCGCAGACAGCACAGGCGGATCCGAAGGACGGATATCTGTACGAAGCGGACGAGAGCGTGAGCGCATCCGAGCCGCTCGAGCGCGTTCCCGCGATGGAGACGACGCCGGAGCAGAAGGACGAATCCGAAGAGGACGACAGCGCACAGCAGACCGCGGAACCGGAGGAGCAGCCGGCAAAATCGGAGAAGCCTGCCGCACAGCAGGAGACACCGCGCTTTACGCCGCCGATGGATGCCGATGTCACGCGCGCCTTTTCCGGCGACACGCTCGAATACAGTGAGAGTACGCGCGACTGGCGCACACACGACGGCGCAGACTATGCGGGCAAGGCGGGCGACGCCGTGCGCGCGATTGCAGACGGCACGGTGGTCGAAATCGGCGAGGATGCCATGCACGGCAAGTATGTCGTGCTCAGCCATGCGCAGGACATGACCAGCCTGTATGCCGGACTGGACAAAATCGAGGCTTCAGAGGGCGATGCCGTCAAGGGCGGCGCACAGCTTGCGGTTCTCGGTACGCCGATGCCGCTGGAGGAAAAACAGGGCGTGCATCTGCACCTGGCCGTCACAAAAGCAGGAAAAGCAGTCGATCCCGCTGGATTGTTCTGATGCGGAAAGGCTGCGGAGATGCCGACGGGGGGAAAAACTTCGATAGATGTCTTGACTTTCGGACACCGGGTGGGTTATAATGTTCCCAGAGCTGGGCAGAGATGTTCAGTTCACATCCAATTTTGGTAAAGCACGGTCACATCCCCCAGATAGTGCTTTATATCATCCCCCAATTTGCATGTTGTGTTCTATCATCCCCAAAACTTTCACGACATGCAGAACGCCGAATGCTTCCCCGCATTCGGCGTTTTTTTACGCATCGGAAAACAGCCGCCTTTTCTGCAGAAAAGACGGCTGCTCTGTTTGTTCCGGCGGCTCAGCGCACGATAATCTGCTCCATGACCTTGCCGATGGGGGCGTCAATGGACAGCTTTGCGCCGGTAGAGCGCTGGGTCTGACCCTTGTTGATGACAACGAGGTTTTTTCCGTGGAAATAGTGAATGAGGCCGGCGGCGGGATAGACGGCGAGGGAAGTGCCGCCGATGATCAGCATATCCGCCTGTGTCAGCTGGTGCACACTCTCGGTGAGTGTGTGCTCATCGAGTGATTCCTCATACAGCACGACATCCGGCTTGAGGATACCGCCGCATTCGCATTTGGGCACGCCGCTGCATGCCTTGACGTACTGTGCGTCATACGGCCGTCCGCAGCGCTGACAATAGTTGCGGTGCACCGAGCCGTGCAGCTCGAGCACGTTTTTGCTTCCGGCAGCCTGGTGCAGACCGTCGATGTTCTGCGTGATGACGGCGGTCAGCTTGCCCGCCCGCTCCAGCTCCGCCAGCTTGCGGTGCGCCGCGTTGGGCTTTGCGTCCAAAGCGAGCATTTTGTCCTGATAAAAACGGTAAAATTCCTTCGTTTGCGACACAAAGAACGAATGACTGAGGATGGTCTCCGGCGGATAATCATATTTCTGATTGTACAGACCGTCGACACTGCGGAAGTCCGGGATTCCGCTTTCCGTAGACACGCCCGCACCGCCGAAAAAGACAATCCGGTTTGATTCGTCAATCATCTGCTGCAGGGCAGCAATCTGTTTCTGCAGATCCATAACGACCTCCTTTTCCGCGCAATGGATTACGTTACTTTACAATCGAAACCGTGTTTTCCGCGCGCTCGTGTACGTTTGCGGGCGCTGCGGCATAACCGATGGATGCGCAGGCATTTACAATGTGATTTTCCGGTACGCCGTATTCGGTCAGAAGCGCGCGCACAGCGGGATCATCGCACACATCCCGAACCTGATTGATCCAGCAGCTGCCCAGACCGAGCGAGGTCGCCGCCAGAAGGACATTTTCTATTGCGGCAGAGCCGTCGAGCATGCTGTTGCGGTTGTCGCGCTCACCGGAAACGATAAAGAATACGGTCGGCGCATAGAAATTGTAATTGTCCGGACGGTTGTCCGCCTTGCGGACAGCGGCAGCAAGCTGCTGAATTTTCTCCGGATTGGTGATAACCGTGAAATGCCACGTCTGCTTGTTCATGCCGGACGGCGCCCAGACAGCAGCCGTGATGAGATCGTCGATCTTCTCTGCCTCCACCGGCTGGGCGGTGAAGCTGCGGCAGGAATGACGGTCGAGCATGTTTTGAATGATTGCGTTCATAGATCGATACTCCTTTTGCTGTGTATAATAGTAGTATAATCCTCCGGGACGGCGGATGCAAGGCACAATTCCACGGCGGCAAAGGACTGGATTTTTCTAAAAATTCCCGCTATACTAAAGATGCATGTGTCCGCAAAATACAGACGCTTGCCGCAGCACACAGATGCTGCGGAGAAAGGATGTTGAACGATGATAGGAATTGTAGATGTAGGCGGCGGACTGCGCGGTGTTTTCGGCGCAGGCGTGCTGGATTCCTGCCTTGCGCAGCACATTTCGTTTGATTACTGTATCGGTGTCTCCGCCGGCAGCGGCAATCTCTCCTCCTTTCTGGCAGGACAGCAGGCGCGCAATTTTCAGTTTTATGTGAACTATTCGTTCCGGCCGGAGTATATGAGCCTGAAAAATTATCTGCGCAACCGCTCTTATGTTGATCTGGATTATATATACAGCGAGCTGTCCAATTCCGACGGCGAGTCGCCGCTGGATTATCGGGCGATGGCGGAGAGCGGCAAGACATTTGTCATCGTAGCCACAGATGCCGAAACCGGAAAGCCGGTATATTTTGACATGCACGACATGAAACAGGACGATTATGCCCCGGTCAAGGCATCCTCCTGCGTGCCGGTGGTCAACCGGCCGTATCCGATTGACGGCAGACTGTATTTTGACGGCGGAATCAGCGACCCGATTCCGCTGCAGAAGGCGCTCGATGCCGGCTGTGAAAAGGTTGTGGTCATTCTCACACGACCGCGGCATTTCTATCGCTCGCCGGATGCCGATGCGCGGACGGTCCGTATTCTGCGCCGGCATTATCCGCGCATCGCGGAACAGATGGCGCGCCGGGCGGAACGGTACAATACCGAGCTGGAGCTTGCCAAACGATACGAGCAGGAGGGCCGCGTGCTGCTGCTTGCGCCGCGGGATATCAGCGGCATGAAGACATTGACAAAGGACAAGCTGGCGATTATTCAGCTGTACCGCGCCGGGCTTGCAGCCGGGAAGGCAATCCCTGCATTTCTTGCACACAGATGACATTGCCGCAGAGCTGCTGCCCGCCCGCTTGGACAGATGCGCTGTCCGTTCACACTCTGACGCAGCAAGCAGCCGCCGAGGCAGTGAGAACTGTGTATTTTGCTGTGGAAATGTCTTCGGCATTGTGGTATAATGGAGAAAATCCGCACGTTTTGGGATGAAAAATGAAAAAATGTTCCGGTCTTCTCTGCAAGGACGGTTTTGACGAAATATTGCCGCATCGAAGGCGGGGAAAAAGAATTTTTTTGGATTTGTGACGCATTATGTACGAAACCCCCGGCATTTGCTTTGAATTGTCGAAAAATGGTATTTTTGGAAATAAGCAGCTTCGCGCTTTCCGGCTTAGCGAAGCAAACCGGTCTGAAGCACGCAGACCGTCAGATATTCTGCAAACTGCGGTGACAGAGAAAGGAAATGTACGTGATAAACGATGTACAAGAACTATTTCAAGCGATTGATTGATATCCTGCTTTCCTTCTGCGGACTGGCGGCTCTTTCCTGGCTGTATGTACTGCTGATGATCGCAGTTAAAATAGATGACCCGGGACCGGCCTTTTTTACTCAGAAACGCGTCGGAAAAAATAAACAATATTTTCAGCTGCATAAATTCCGCAGCATGAAAATGAATACACCGCATGATATACCCACACACTTGCTGGATCATCCGGAAAAATATATCACCAGAGTAGGCAGGTTCCTCCGCAAATCCAGTCTGGATGAACTGCCGCAGATTTGGGATATTTTTATTGGAAAAATGTCTGTCGTCGGTCCGCGTCCCGCCCTGTGGAATCAGTATGATCTGATCGAGGAACGCGATAAATATGGTGCGAATGATATTCGCCCGGGCCTGACCGGCTGGGCACAAATCCATGGACGCGATGAACTGGAAATTAAAGAGAAAGCACGGCTGGATGGCTACTATGCCGCACATCTGGGCTTTGGAATGGATGCGAAATGCTTCTTCGGCAGCATCCGCACAGTGCTGACGGGCGATGGGATTGTAGAAGGCAAAACCAGCGGGGAATTTTCCGAGAAGGATAGCATCGAGAAATGAAAAAATTCTTAATAATCACAAATCATTCCTATATGCTGTGGAGATTTCGCCGGGAGTTGATTCAGGAGCTGGCAAAGGAGCATGAGGTCGTACTGAGTATGCCGTTTGTAGGTCATGAGGACAACTTTCAGGCAATGGGGCTGCGCTGTATTCAAACAGAGGTGGACCGGCGGGGCATCAATCCGGCGGTCGATCTGAAGCTGTATCGATTCTATAAAAAAATACTCCGGGACGAACAGCCGGATATGGTTATTACGTATTCGATCAAGCCGAATATTTATGCCGGATATGCCTGCCGGAAAATGGGAATTCCGTATTGCGTCAATGTCCAGGGGTTGGGCACGGCGTTTCAAAGAGAGCCCATCGCCTCTGTTGTCACCCTGATGTATCGGATCGCCATGAAAAAGGCAAAGACGGTTTTTTTTGAAAATACAGCCAATGCCGAAGAATTTGTGAGGCGCGGAATTGTCCCGCCATCCCGCCAGACCATTTTACATGGCGCGGGTGTAAATCTTGAGCAATACAAAGTACAGCCGTACCCGAATCATGATAAGGTTCATTTTTTGTTTTTGGGGCGAATCATGAAGGAAAAGGGAATGGATGAATTGCTTGAAGCAGTAAACATGCTGCGCAAAGATAATTCGAATTTTGTTCTGGATTTGGTCGGCTTTTTTGAGGACGCATACGAGCAGCAGGTAAATCAACTGAACAAGGAGGGGGTTGTGATGTTTCATAGCTTTCAGGAAAATCCAAACCCTTTTTATGCTGCCGCGGATTGTGTTGTCTTACCGAGCTATCATGAGGGAATGAGCAATGTTTTGCTGGAGGCGGCAGCGATGGGAAGACCGTTGATTACCAGCGATATTCCGGGCTGCCGGGAGGCGGTAGAGAATGGAAAAAGCGGGTTTCTGGTTCCGGCAAAGGACACGCAGGCGCTGTATCTGGCAATGAAACAGATGCTGTGTATGAATGCGGCCGAACGGCGTGCGATGGGACTTGCGGGACGTGCGAAAATGCAGCGCGAATTCTCTAAAGAAACGATTGTGGAACAAACCATAGAGGCGCTAAACAGTGATGGATAAGAGGGAAATACGATGACACTTACAAATTACTGGTGGCTGTTAATCTGGCTGTTTGCTGCAGGTGCGGTTTTGACTGCAGTTTTTCCCAAACAGCCGGTTTTGATCATGGGAAAGCGCGAATATCGGTGGAGTGTACCTGCTGCTCTTATTCTGGTGCTGCCGTATATCATTTGGGCGGGGTTTCGAAATGATGCATGGGGAGATACCGGAGTATACAGAAAATCATTTCTCAGCCTGCCGACCTCTCTTGCGCAGATGAACGAGGTTGTATCCGGCGAGACAAAGGACCGCGGCTTTACCGTATTTGAAATGCTTTTTAAAGTATTCATAAGTCAGTCTGATAAGGTTTTCTTTCTGGTGATCGCTTCCATTCAGATTATCTGCTTGGTCTATATTTACCGAAAATATTCCAATCATTACTGGCTAAGCGTGTTTCTTTTTGTTGCATCCACCGATTACATAGCATGGATGCATAATGGAATGCGCCAGTTTTTGGCTGCTACCATTTTACTGGCTTGTTTTCCTCTTATTCTGAAGAAAAAATATGTTCTTCTCATTTTCATCATATTGATTGTATCTACCATACATATGACAGCGCTTCTTATGCTGCCCTTTATTTTCATTGTTCAGGGCAGTGCATGGAATAAAAAGACAATTCTGTTCATTCTTGCGGTTATTGCTGCAGTGGTATTTTTGGATTCCTTTACAGGCTTTTTGACGGCTGCGATGGAAAACTCACAATACAGCGCAGAGACAAGTGATTTTCTCTCGGACGATGGTGTTAATATTATTCGCGTCTGCTTTTATGCGGTTCCAACAGTGGCATCGCTTATATTTCGGAAAAAAATTCAAATAGAAAATAATCCCATTATCAATATATGTGTCAATATGTCCATTGCTTCGACGGGATTTTATGTAATTGGTTATTTTACCAGCGGCATTTATGCCGGAAGAATTCCGATTTATTTCAGCCTGTACAACTACGTTTTATACCCATGGATACTTGAAAATTGCTTTACAAAAACAGTACAGCGGGTGCTTGCAGGCGGTTTGGCTGCGGTTTATTGCATGTTTTTCTATTATCAGATGGGAATTGCATGGCAATTGCTGTAAACGGAAATAACATGGGTATGAAGGAATGACGACACAATATAGGTAAGGAATTATGCCGTTAAGGATATGGCGGGAGGACCAGATGACAAACAGTGAATCTGTGCGAACTATTCGGGGGGAATAGCTCGAAGCATCATCCATTGTATATTGACTTTGAACATAACTATGAGGAGTTAGATCTCAAATGAATCATCCCGTTTTGGTAATCTCCCTCGACTTTGAACTGTTTTGGGGCATGCAGGATGGCTGCACGCTGGATTCCTACTCAGATCATGTCCTCGGAGCGCGCAAGGCGATTCCACAGCTGCTGAAGATGTTTCAAAAGCATAATATCCATGCCACATGGGCAACGGTTGGCTTTCTGTTTGCGGACGACTATGCGGAGGTGCAGCGCTATTTTCCACAAGAGACGCTGCTTCCCACCTATAAAAATCCCGCACTTTCCACTTACCGGTGCTTTGACGAAATTGGTGAGAACGAGAGGGAAGCCCCTTGTTTTTATGCGTCCTCGCTGATAAAAAAGGTAGCAGCAGTACCGGGTATGGAGATTGGAAGCCATACATTTTCCCATTACTATTGTCGGGAGGACGGACAAACTGTATCACAGTTTGAAGCGGATATGAAAGCCGCGAAAGCCATTGCGGCTGACCATGGATATCCCGTCACATCGGTGGTGCTGCCCCGCAATCAGTGTGAACCGGAGTATACAAAAGTGCTGCGGAGTCTCGGCTTTACAGCCTACCGTGATGAAGAAAATGACTGGATTCATGAAAAAATAAAGATTCGTCCCCTATTGCGTGCGCTGCGCCTGCTGGATGTTTATCTGCCGCTGACCGGGCAGGGGGGATATATTCCGCGCAATGAAAACGGCATCTGGAATCTGACCGGTTCCCGCATGTACAAACCGTTCTTCCGGCCGCTGGGCCTTATGGAGCCGCTCAAAATACACCGGATTAAAAAGCAGATGCTTCATGCCGCAAAAAACAATCTGGCCTTTCATCTGTGGTGGCATCCGCATAACATCGGCGTACATACGGAGTTTCATTTGCAGCAGCTGGAGGATATCCTGAGCTATTATGATGAATTGAAAGAAATATACGGGATGGAAAGTCTGAATATGCGTGAGGCGGCGGAACGTCTGCAAGCGCAGAAATAGATCAGGCTTGAGGTGATTTGGAGAGGTACCATGTATCAGTTTTACTATGCAGAAAAAACTGAAAAGAAACCGGCGCTGTATCAAAAAAAGCTGAGTGAGGCATTTCTGGTCGAAGCGATTCGCCCCGCTATGTGGGAGGAACATTGTCTGGAGTGCTCCGCGCCTTTGTGCTACCGGACGTGTCCGCATTATGTCCCGCGAACGGACGGACGCTGCAAACGCTTTGACAACAGCTATGAACTGGCAGAAAATCCTTTGGGGTGCTGCGGACAAAGCGTGCGCGTAAAGTTCCGCACATGGGCGAACATGATGACCATTGTGTTTCCTGCAATGCTGCGGCAGGAAGATGCTCAGGCGCTGACCGACAGCAACCAAAAGCTGGGCCGGAGGCTGCGCGGTATTGCACACAGTCACCTGCCCGCCGCGGTCAAGTGGGAATGTATTCGAACATTGGAGTTTTTGCGGCGACGCAAGTTGAGAGCACTGTCAGGCCGTTCCAATCAACCGGATGCATTTGTATTTCATGGGTACAGCTTTGAACCGCAGCCATATCATTTGATCGTTGAAATGTATGAGGAGCATACGCCCGTGTTCAAAACGTCACTGCTGCTGAAACCGGGAGAAAATCTGATTGTTTTAGATAAGACGGCATTGGATGTATCCTGTTGGACAGATAATAATTTGGTCAAAATCTATCCGGAAAATAATCTGGAAGCTGAACTGGACATCTTATGGTGTGACTTTGTACAGGGCAGGGCAATCTCCGAAGAGAAGGCGGATAAGGTTAAGTGCATTGTTTGGGATCTGGATAATACCGTATGGGACGGGGTTTTGATCGAAACAGAAGACCCCGCTATGCTGCGCCTCAGGCCGCAGGTGCTTGAAACCATAAAGCAGCTCGATGAGCGCGGCATGATACAGTCGGTTGCAAGCAAGAACGACTATGATCTGGCATGGCCGGTTGTGGAGCGTTTGGGCATTGCAGAGTATTTTCTATATCCACAGATTCACTGGAACGCAAAGAGCAGTTCGATAGAACAGATTGCGCGGTCGCTGAATATCGGCATAGATGCAATGGCGCTGATTGATGATTCTGCTTTTGAGAAAAATCAGGTGAAGTCCGCGTTTCCGCAGGTTCGGGTGTATGACGCCGATGAAGTGCCTGAGCTGCTCGACAAGGCGGAGTTGACAGTGCCGGTGACAGAGGAAGGGAGAAACCGCCGCGCCATGTATCGGGCGGAGGAAAAACGCAATCAGATCAAATCCGAGCAGGATACGGATCTTACATTTCTGAGGAAGTGCAATCTGCGCATAGAACTATATGAGCCGAACACGGGCGCGGAGATTGCTCGCTGTTATGAACTTACGGTGCGTACAAACCAGTTAAATCTATCCGGCAGGAAGTACAGCAGGCAGGAATTTGCCGAAGTATTAAAACGCCCCAATCACCGGAATTTTGCGTTCTCATGTGAAGACAACTTTGGGGCATATGGTATCGTCGGTTTCGGACAATACCGTATGGAGAACAGCGTAATGTTCTTTACCGAGTTTGCCATGTCCTGCCGCGTGGCGGGAAAATATGTGGAGAGTGCGCTCTTCTGTGCATTGTTGGAACAGGAAAACTGTCAAAAGGGTGTTTTTACCGTTCAAAAGACAAAGAAAAATGTTTTACTGAGAAGAACTCTGGAACAAATTGGATTTACAATCAGCAAACAAGATGACGGGTCTGTTGCATATGAATTTGGTTCAGAACTAAAAAACAGCTGCATTGTTGGTGTAAATAGGAGCAGATAATGGTTTTGTTTATAAGAGATAATGAATGTTTTGAACCTCGCGTTAGAAATTATTTTCATTATTTTGATGAGCATGGGATTGAATATCGTGTTATAGCATGGAATCGCAATGGAAAGGGAAAGGCGAACGATCATATTATTTTCTTTGAGCGTCGGGCAGAATATGGTAAACGTATCGCCAATATTCCCAATAAGATGAAGTGGATGTTTTTTGTAGCCAAAGAGATTATAAAGAACAAAAAGGAATGCACTGCAATTCATGCCTGCGATATTGATGCAGTTCTTCCTGCTTTGTTTGTGGGAAAAATTTTCGGGAAAAAGGTAATCTTTGACATATTTGATTGGATTAGTTCGCTGACCGGAAAGGGGTTGGTATATCAAATTGTTGAATGGCTGCAAAACTATGCATATAAACATTCGGATTACGTGATCCTTTGCGAGGAAGAGAGAACTGCGCAGGCAAAGGCAGAAAATGCGGAAGTGCATATTTTACCCAATATTCCGGATGGGAAAACAAAATATGATGAGAAAACATTGAAAATAACACAGCATAATTTGGATAGATATGACTATGTTGTAAGCTATGTTGGTGTTTTTGATCGCGATCGCGGGTTAGAAAATCTTTTAGAATGCGTATCTAAAAAAGCGAATATCTGTTTGAATATAGCAGGTTTTGGTATTTTAGAAGATATGGTTGAAAAATATTCAGATAAATACCCGAATATATTCTCATGGGGAAGAGTAGATTATGCAGTGGGTCAAGCGATTATGAAAAACTCTTCTCTGTTGGCTGCAATGTATCATTTAACAAGTCCGCTTCATCAATACGCGGCACCAAATAAATATTATGAGAGCCTTGTACTTCAAGTGCCTATTATTACAACACGGGATACATTAGTAGGCTCAAAAGTGGAGCGATACGATACAGGATTTGTTCTGGATGAATCGTTGGAAGCTCTGACAGCACTTTTTGAACAGGAAAACTTACTCGATGAGATAAATAAGAAAAAAAAGAATTGCCAAAACGTCTGGAATGAGATTTATTCCGGATATTACGATACTTTTATGCGTAACGAGTATATAAAAATGATTGGCGGATAGGAAAGTTAGGGTCCGTTATCAGCAAAGAGATAGGAAAAACGGGACACTTATTATGATAGACTATCTGTAGATGTGTTATCAGGGGGACGCAGTATGAGTTCAAGATGCGGGCGTACCGAGCTGCAGTTCTGCCTTTTAGGAAAATGAAGCATCCCGATAATGAAAAAATAAGCTTACAGAGATGCTTTTGATTATAATAAGCAAGGAGATTGGAAAATGGAGAAGCTGATAACGGTATTCACACCTACCTACAATCGTAAAAAATGTATAGAACACTGTTACAGAAGTCTCCAAAGACAATCTTCTTATAATTTTGAGTGGCTGATTATTGATGATGGCTCTACCGATGGTACGAAATCTCTTATCGAAAAATGGCAGACTGAAGACAACCTTTTTGCAATTCGATATATTTATAAAGAAAATGGCGGACTACATACTGGTTATAATGTCGGGATTGAGAATGCCAGAACCGAACTCTTTATGTGTATTGATTCTGATGACTGGCTTCCGGATAGAGCAATTGAGAAGATAGAAAAAATATGGGAAAGTATTGATCATAGCAAATATGTTGGCATAATGGGAATTGACTGCTATGAAAACGGCGAATGCGTTGGGGGTATGTTTCCGGAAGGCACACAGGAAATGTTTCTGTATGAGAAACTGACGAAGTACTGTATCCCTGGCGATAAAAAAATGATACATAGAACGGAACTGTTAAAACGAGTTGCTCCAATGCCGTCCTTCCCAGGGGAAAAATTTTTCAATCCGTCGTATTTAATGTATCAGCTGGATTCCTTTGGAAAGCATTATATAACAAACGAATGCTTTTGCATTGTCGATTATCAGCCTGATGGGATGTCGAGCAATATATATAAACAGTACAGAAATAGTCCAAGAAGTTATGCTGAAACAAGAAAACTATATCTGAGTTTTCCAGATCAAACGATGATTTTTCGTTTTCGACAGTACATTCATTATACCTCAAGCTGCATGTTGGCAAAGCGAACAAACAAAGGCTTGGCAGAAGCACCAGAAAAATGGATGGCAATTGCCGCTATGCCTTTTGGAGCATTACTGAGTGTGTTGGTTATATGCAAAACGAGAAAATGAAAAAAGGAGCAACATGAAGAGGGTTTTATTTTTGATCCACGATTTAGGGAAGGGCGGCGCGGAAAAGGTTCTGGTCAATCTCGTCAATCATATGGACCGCACGAAATTTGATATTAGCGTTACGGTTCTGTTCGGGGGCGGTGTAAATGAACGGTTTCTGGCTCCCGATATTCACTTCCGTGCGGTTTTTCCGAAAAATATTCCCGGAAACAGCAAGCTGATGAAACTGCTGACGCCGGAGCAGCTCCACAGGCTGTGCATAAGAGACACCTATGATATTGAGGTCTCTTATCTGGAAGGTCCCGCAGCGAGGATTATAAGTGGATGCACAAATGAAAATACAAGACTGGTATCGTGGATTCATGTAGAGCAGCACACCATCAAGAGGCTGTCGGCTTCCTTTCGAACCAGAAAAGAAGCCATCAGATGTTATCAGCGATTCGATCAGACGGTATGCGTCTCTCAATATGTGCATGACGATTTCTGCGGCTTGGTAAAGCTTCAAAACCCATGCACCGTTCTTTATAACACAGTGGAATCGGATAAAATTCTAAAATTTTCAACTGAAAAGGCACCGGAGCTGCTGGAAAACGGATGTGTTCGCCTGATAGCGGTCGGAACACTAAAACAGTCAAAGGGATACGACCGGTTGCTTCGTATTATCAAAAAATTAGCGGCGGAACAATATCCGGTTCACTTGTATGTCCTTGGCACAGGTCCACTTGAGAAGAAAATTCAGGAGCAGATAAAAGCGCTGAAATTAGAACAACATGTGTCGCTGTTGGGATACCATACAAATCCGTACCGCTATCTATCAAAATGCGACCTGTTTGTCTGTGCCAGCCATGCTGAAGGCTTCTCCACGGCTGCGACGGAGGCTTTGATTGTCGGCACGCCGGTCTGCACCGTTGAGGTTTCCGGCATGAAGGAGATGCTGGGAGAACACGATGAATATGGGGTTGTTACGGAAAATGATGAAAATGCGCTGTATCAGGGTATCAAGAGGCTGCTGGACGAGCCTGAATTACTGGAACATTACAAAAAACAGGCGAAGATCCGGGGAAAGGATTTTAATACAGAAGAAACGGTAAAGGCAGTAGAAGCGTTGCTGTTTGGCTTGTAAGGTAAGAATATGAATTTAATCAAAGAATTTGTATATCGTCTCCGAGGTGAATTTACAACGGAAAAATTGATTTCCATGGGGATGACGGTGGGGGATAACTTTAAGCGCCTAAATGGTGTGATTTTGGATCCTAGTCATTGTTGGTTGATCGACATTGGAAATAATGTTACCATGGCTCCGAGGGTTCATATTCTTTGCCATGATGCAAGCACAAAACCCTTTTTGAACTTTACAAAAATCGGACGTGTCTCTATCGGAGATAATGTGTTTATTGGTGCTGAATCCGTAGTTCTTCCCGGTATAAAAATTGGAAATAATGTTGTAATTGGCGCAAATAGCACTGTGACTCATAATATTCCCGATAACTCTGTTGCCGTAGGTTCGCCTGCCAGGGTGATCAGCACATTGGATGAGTATTTAAAAAAGGAAACAGATCAAATGTCTATTGCACCTTGCTATGGAGAAGAGTATACATTACGTAAACATGTCTCAATGGAGCTTCGAATGAAACAGAAAGATGAGTTATTGGGGAAGACAGGGTACATAGATTAATGGATATGGATAAAATTTCGATCATTGTCCCCTGCTATAATATAGAGACTTATATAGGGACAACGGTCAAAAGTATTTGCGCACAAACATATAATAATCTTGAAATTATACTTGTAGATGACGGCTCGAAGGATCGTACGTTAGATGTGCTGCGGCAATTACAGAAAGAGGATTCGCGCATTCGTGTTATTCACAAAGAAAACGGTGGAGTGACCAGCGCTCGAATCTGTGGGATAGAACAAGCAGCAGGTGAATGGATTGGTTTCGTAGATGGTGACGACTACATTGAACCGGAAATGTTTGGACATCTGCTGAACAATGCACTACAATATCATGCGGATATTTCGCACTGTGGATACCAAATGGTCTTTCCCGGCAGGGTGGATTTATATTATGGAACAGGACATCTTATTCAGCAGGACAAGAGAACTGGATTGCGAGATCTGCTGGAAGGATCAATGATCGAACCGGGGCTTGGGAATAAACTTTTCCGCAGGCGGTTGTTTAACGGCCTATTGAGGAAAACGCAGATAGATACTTCTATCAAGATCAATGAAGACTTATTGATGAATTTTTACTTGTTCCGGGAGTCGGATAAATCTGTCTTTGAAGATATCTGTTTTTATCACTACATGGTCAGAAAGGGATCTGCGGCTACTTCGAAAGTCAATCCCAATAAGCTGCTTGACCCGCTCAAGGTTACCAGAATTTTGATAAATGAAACTGCAGAGATTTCGGAATTACATAATATTTGTCTGAAAAGACTGACGAGACAGCTGATTGGTCTTGCTACAATGAGGTACGGCGCAGATAGATCCCTTATTTATCCATGCAGCAAAATGGCTCGCCGTGAGTTGAGGAGGATGCTTCCGCAGATTTTAAGCGGTTGCTTTTGCACCAGGAAGGACAAACTGTTTGCGTTATGGGCGGCAATTTGGCCGGCATCTTATAAAGAAATTCATACGGTATATGCAAGAATAACAGGAATAGATAAAAAATATGAGGTGTCCTGATGAGAACAGATATGGGTGAAATGGAATTAATCAGTGTAATAGTCCCCGTCTATAAAGTAGAGAAATATCTTGATCGCTGCATAAAATCAATTGCAGGACAAAGCTATCCAAAAATTGAGATTATTCTTGTTGACGATGGTTCTCCTGACAGTTGTCCGGCTATGTGTGATAATTGGGCGAAAAAGGACAGCCGTATCCGAGTGATCCATGAGCCGCACGGGGGGCCGTCTGATGCAAGAAATGCCGGACTCAAGCAGGCTGTGGGGCAGTACATCGGCTTTGTCGACTCAGATGACTGGATTGCCCCGGAAATGTATGAACGGCTACTAAATGCAATACATGCAGATCAGAGCGATATTGCGGCTTGTGCAGTTCAAATGGTTTGGGAAGATGATACGCCGAGTCGGATGCTGACCGAGCAGGCAAACTGCATTTTGGATCGCCAGGAAGCTCAGGAAGCTCTGCTGGCAGAGACACTGTTAAAGCAGCCTGTATGGTATAAGCTATATCGCCGTGAAACCATCTCAGGCATAGCTTTTGAAAAAGGAAAATATCATGAGGATGCATTCTGGAGTTATCAGGTTATAGGGAATGCCGGCCGAGTCAGCTTGATCGATTATACAGGATATTACTACCTGCAGCGCAGCGGAAGCATTATGGGAGAGGATTATTCATTAAAACGTCTGGATGCCATGGAGGCATATGGCAGACGGTATGAGTATATAAAGCAAAATTTTCCTGAATTGGAATGCCGCAGTCTTTGTGCTATTACGACAAGCTGTATTTATCATGGACAGATGGCATTGAGGTTTTTGCCAAAAGCGGAGCGCAGACAGGCGATGCAATATCTGAATGCAGTCAAAAGAAGATATCCTGTGAAACATAAGGATTATGCTGTGTTGAAATTTTCCCATCGGTTCTGGATAAGTTTGTCCAGAATTTCATTGCCCGGCGTTTGCAGATTGAAGAATTTGTTTGGAGTGGGACTATAGAGGGGAGATCATATGATTGTTTTTGCTTTGCCTTTGCGGTCGGAAAAAAGCTGCACGAATTGGAAAAAAGTAAGTGAACGATTTCATGCTACTGTAAGATCTATTTTTAATCAGGTCGGTACAGATTCATTTAAGTGCATTGTAGCATGTAATGAAATACCGGAGTTGCAAGAGGAATATGATGAGCGGTTAGAGTTCCTGCAATTAAAAATGCCGGTTCCTACGTGTTGGATTGAAATGGCTAGAGATAAGTTTTGGAAGTTAACAGTAATTGCTGTCAGGATCAGAGAAATCTTGGAGGAACAAGAAAACCCGGAAGATGGGATATATGTTATGCCGGTAGATGGGGATGACCTGTTAAATTGCCGTATAGCAGATTATTGTGAACGGCATCCGGATCAGCATGGATTTGTATCAAAAGATGGATATGTATGGGAAGAAGGAAAGCCATATATGAAAATCTATCCCGAGATGTATACATATTGCGGCAGTTGCAATATTATTAAAATGTATCGGGAGGATTTGCCTGAAAAAATACCCGCCGATCCGAGTCTCTGCCATGACAAAAAAACCGCAGCTTTTCTAAATGCTCGATATCCAATAAGATATGATCACAATATTATAGTTCAGAAATATGAGGAGATGGGAAGGCCGTTTTCCCTGCTGCCGTTTCGTTCGACTATTTATGTGAGGGAAACGAGTGAAAATATTTCTGTTCTGGCAGCTAAGGAACAAGGGGGAAACGAAGACAGAAGATTTCATCCGATTGCTTTTATCAAAAAAATGAACATATTCCAATATAAGGTAATCACGAAAAGGATCAAAAGAGAATTCGGAATGGATAAGAGCATGCCGGATGCTGTGAACAGATCTTGATTTGGTAATCGTTTGGGAATGATAGAATATGTAATTTACAACTTTATGGATGTGGGTTTATGAAAAAAGCGGGAATGGTTAAAGTTACAGTTTTTACCCCTACGTACAATCGAGCTTATATGATACATAATTTGTATCGGTCTCTTCAGCGACAGACGTTTACCGGGTTTGAGTGGCTGGTTATTGATGACGGATCTTCTGATCATACAGGAGAATTATTTCAGGAATGGTTAGAAGAGGAGAATTTTTTTTCCATTCGTTATTACAAGCAATCGAATGGCGGAAAATGCCGCGCAATCAACCGTGCGATTGACTTGGCGGAGGGTGAGCTCTTTTTTACCGTCGACTCTGACGACTATTTAACAGACGACGCCTTACAGAAAATAATAAACTGGGAAAGTCAGTTGCCTAAGGACCGTACTTTCTGCGGTGTAGCCGGAAACTTGGGTACGAGTCCGACCTTAACACCGAATCATATTTTTTCGGGAGGTTATTATGAAGGGACGTTGCTTGATAGATATAAGAATGTGGATGGAGAGCGCGCGATTGTACTATATACACGGGTGCATAAAAAATATAAATACCCTGAGTTTGACGGGGAGAATTTTATGACAGAAGCAGTTGTATATAACAGAATTGCTCACGACGGATACAAAATGCGGTTTTATAATGATATCATTTGGGTTTTTGAATACCGGGAGGATGGTCTGACCAAAGCGGGAAGTAAGATGTTTTTAGACAATCCGCACGGGTACGGTCTCTGGCTGAAAGAAAAAGCCGAATTTGAGCATATATCGATGATAGAAAAATTAAAGATGTATTATACATTTACCTGTGATTTGTCCAGCAGGTATCCCAGCAAAACAATAGCAGAATGTATCGGTGCCCCGCTGCTGCTCATCCTGTTTTTCAATATCACACATAAAAGTATACAGCTACTGAGAAAGCGAGAAAAATGAAATTATTAGACCGGGCATTCGCCAGCTTTCAGGCAAGAGCCATTCAGCCTTTTCTGCAGAAGCACTTTGAACAGAGTCGGTATGGCAGAAGGATAGCGCAGTACAAAAATAAATATCGGGGCAGACGCTGCTTTCTGGTCGGAAACGGTCCGAGCCTCAAAGCGGAAGATTTGACCATGCTCCATTGCCGGGGAGAAATCACGTTTGCATTCAATCGCGTTTATAACATATTTGAACATACGCCCTGGCGTCCGACTTTCTATATTTCCCAAGATGAGAAAATGTTAAAGGGATGCGCGGATGTGGTGGATTTGCTGGAACTGCCGGCAAAATTTATACCAATTCAACTGCACTGGTATCATGATATACACATCCGCAATGCAATTTATTTCAATTTGAACTGGAAGGAGATCGAAGATCCGAAAAAAATTCTGTTCAGTGACGATGCGGCGCACGAACTGTATTGTGCGAGCACGGTCATGTATACTGCTGCGCAGTTGGCCGCATATATGGGATTTCAGGAAATATACCTGATTGGCGTAGATCATCATTTTCATATCAGTCAGAACAATCAGGGTGAAATTGTTGTGGACAACAA
>OCTW013409621.1_pt1 | contig 27065 bp, 26 predicted proteins | sample 1539671 | NCBI WGS metagenome assembly OCTW01 (sample SAMN02144230, study PRJEB22623) | gut metagenome | biome: sheep rumen | host: Ovis aries | place: New Zealand | reverse complement strand
AGTTGGCTGAGTGGTCGAAGGCGCACGACTGGAAATCGTGTAACGGTGATGAGCCGTTCTAGGGTTCAAATCCCTAACTCTCCGCCATAAAAAGCACAGAAACATCGGTTTCTGTGCTTTTTCTTTTTCGCAAACTGTCTCTATACATTGCCTGCCATTTGTGCTATACTAACTAGACACATAAAATATAAGAAAGGCAGGCAGTGATTTTGTCCCGTGCAGACCTGCATATTCACACGCTATATTCCGACGGTTCCGACTCGACGGAGCAGCTGCTGACAACCATTCGAACCAATCAAATCACCTATTTTTCTGTGACCGATCATGACACCATTGACGGCGTGCTGCACATGCAGTCATTGGATTTGACCGGTCTGCACTTTTTCCCCGGCGTAGAGTTTTCCTGCTTTACCCCGTATAAAAAATGTCATATTCTCGGATACTGCTATGACGCCGCATGCCCCACGTTTCAGGACGTCCTGCTCGAAGGACATGACAAGCGCATGCAAAAGCTCCGGCTCCGTTTGGACTACCTGAAGGAAAAATTCGGCATCGTTTTTTCCAAACAGACACAGGATTCCTTTTATCAAATGACCAGTGTGGGAAAACCGCACCTTGCCAAAGCGCTGATTGCGCTCGGCTACGGCACAACCATACAGGAGGTCATGGACAAGTATCTGACCCTGCACACTCCGAACGACAAGGTAGAAGCCGCCAAAGCCATCGCAGCCATACGGGCATCCGGCGGAACCGCCGTTTGGGCGCACCCACTCGGCGGCGAAGGCGAACGGCATCTGACACCGGAGGAGTTCACCAAACAGCTGGATATTCTGCTGCAATGCGGTCTGCAAGGTCTGGAATGCTATTATTCCCGCTACAATCGGGAGGAAATCGACTTTTTATTACATCAGGCGCGCAAGCATCATCTGTTCATCAGCGGCGGCAGCGACTATCACGGCGTCAACAAGACCATCTCTCTGTGCGAGCTCAACAGCTTCGGCGCGCCCGTTGATTCGTCTCAGCTCAGCCTGCTCACCTATCTGCGTCATCAGCACGCCGCTCCATCAAAATTCCCAAACGGGAATCGCACAGCCTGTGCTTTTTGATGCGGTATTCGGGTTGACATCCGCCGTGATATACCATATAATAATGAGGAATATTGGCGATGACGAAGAAAAGTAACGCTCTTTATCGCTTCCAGTGAGCGGAGGACAGTGCGAACTCCGCAGAATTGAATGAGCGCGAAGAACACTTTATCAGCCGCAATCTGAACCTTCGGGAATGTTTCCGATCAGTAGGTGCGCCGACCTGCCGTGCGACAAACGGCTCTCTTGAGTGACCGGCTTTTTCCGGTAAATCAGGTGGTACCGCGGACAGTATACTGTTCGTCCTGAACCAATTGTTTGGGGCGAGCAGTTTTTTTATGCTTTTTTCCCGAAAAATCAATCATATGAAAGGAGTTCAAACCATGAACACATCCAATGTTTATCGCAACAAGACAATGAATGTCATCACGGAAGCAGATGTCGGCTCCACCCTGCGCATCGCAGGCTGGGTAGAAAACATCCGTGACCACGGCGGTGTATCCTTCATCGACCTGCGCGACATGTACGGCACCATGCAGGTTGTTATGCGCGACACCTCCCTGCTCAAGGGCATCAACAAGGAGGACTGCATCTCCGTAGAAGGCCCGATTCAGCACCGCGATGAGGAAACCTACAACCCGAAGATTCCGACCGGCACCATCGAGCTGGAAGCACACACGGTTACCATGCTGGGCAAGGTGCACCGTCAGCTGCCGTTCGAAATTCAGACCTCGAAGGAAATCCGTGAGGATGTCCGTCTGAAGTATCGTTACCTCGACCTGCGCAACAAGAAGGTCAAGGACAACATTGTATTCCGCTCTCAGGTTATCTCGTTCCTGCGTCAGAAGATGACAGATATGGGCTTTTTGGAAATCCAGACCCCGATTCTGTGCGCTTCTTCTCCGGAAGGTGCGCGTGACTACGTGGTTCCGTCCCGTAAGTTCAAGGGCAAGTTCTATGCGCTGCCGCAGGCTCCGCAGCAGTACAAGCAGCTGCTGATGGTATCCGGTTTTGACAAGTACTTCCAGATTGCTCCGTGCTTCCGCGATGAGGACGCACGTGCTGACCGCTCTCCTGGCGAGTTCTATCAGCTGGACTTTGAGATGAGCTTTGCTACGCAGGAAGATGTTTTCCGTGCAGGCGAAGAGGTTCTGACCGCTACGTTTGAGAAGTTTGCTCCGGAAGGCGCTGCTGTCACCGCTGCTCCGTATCCGGTCATCAGCTACAAGCAGGCTATGCTGGAGTTTGGTACCGACAAGCCGGATCTGCGCAACCCGCTGCGCATCATTGACCTGTCCGAGTTCTTCTCCCGCTGCACCTTTAAGCCGTTCATCGGCAAGACGGTTCGTGCCATCAAGGTTCATGCGAACATGTCCAAGGGCTTCCATGAGAAGCTGCTGAAGTATGCACAGTCCATCGGCATGGGCGGTCTGGGTTACCTGCAGGTCAAGGACGACATGTCCTACAAGGGTCCGATCGACAAGTTCATTCCGGACGACATGAAGTCTGAAATCGCAGAACTGGCTGGTCTGGAAGCCGGCGACACCATCTTCTTTATCGCTGACCGCGAGAGCAAGGCAGCAAACTACGCAGGTCAGCTGCGCAATGAGCTGGGCGCTCGTCTGGATCTGCTTGAGAAGAACGCATATCGCTTCTGCTTCGTCAACGATTTCCCGATGTTCGAGTTTGACGAGGAAGAAAAGAAGATTATCTTCACCCACAACCCGTTCTCCATGCCGCAGGGCGGTCTGGAAGCGCTGAACACCAAGGATCCGACCGAGATTCTGGCATATCAGTACGATATTGTCTGCAACGGCGTGGAGCTGTCCTCTGGTGCTGTTCGTAACCACGATCTGGAAATCATGGTCAAGGCATTTGAGATTGCCGGCTACACCGAAGAAGATCTCAAGGAGAAGTTCGGCGCACTGTACAATGCCTTCCAGTTTGGTGCACCTCCGCACGCAGGCATGGCACCGGGCGTTGACCGCATGATTATGCTGCTGCGCAACGAGGAGAACATCCGCGAGGTCATCGCATTCCCGATGAACGGCAACGCACAGGATTTGATGTGCGGCGCTCCGGGTGAAATCACCGAGCATCAGCTGCGCGAGGTTCACATCAAGATTCGCGACTAATCTGCTGATTTTTTCAAATCATTCACAAAAAAATTACACCCTGCCGTTCCGGAAAACGGAACAGCAGGGTGTTTTTCTATGCAAATTTATAAATTTACTTGGCAGCAATGACATCCGACATGTCATACATGCCCGGCTGCTTCTGCATGCCAAGGAATGCAGCTGCATCCACAGCACCAACTGCGAACACTTCGCGGGACAATGCCACGTGACGAATTTCAATCAGTTCATCACGTCCTGCGAACAGCACTTCGTGCTCGCCAACAATCGTGCCGCCGCGCACCGAATGAATGCCGATTTCGTTCTGCGGGCGCTTCACGCGGCGCTCGTGACGGTCATACACATATTCTGCATCATACGGCAGTGCTTCGCTGACAGCGTCAGCCAGCATCAGCGCCGTGCCGGACGGTGCATCCAGCTTCTGGTTGTGATGCTTCTCAGTAATTTCTACATCGTAGCCATCGCCCAGCACCGTTGCCGCCTTGCGCAGCAGATCCATCATCAAGTTGATGCCGATGGACATATTGCCGGAGCGGAATACCGGAATGACGGCGGATGCTTCCCGAATTTTCGCCAGCTGCTCCTTGTCATAGCCGGTTGTGCAGAAAATAACCGGTGTCTTGGTTTTTACACAGTAATCCAGCAGCATATCCAGCGAAGAAACGTTGGAAAAGTCAATGATGACGTCACAGGCGCCGGTAAACTCATGCGGGTCTGCATAGACCGGATAGTCCGCCAGCTTTTCGGTATACGCATCAAAGCCTGCCACAATCTGCATGTTTTCTTTCTTGGAGACAATATCCGTAATGACCTTGCCCATGCGGCCGTTGCAGCCGCAAAGTCCGATTTTCAACATCCTTATATCTCCTTACTTTACCGGTGCGTAGCCTGCTTCGGTCATGGCCTTGCGCAGAATCTCAGTGTGCTCTGCACTCATGTCGCACAGCGGCATGCGCAGCTCGCCGACATCCCAGCCCAGCATACGAACAGCCATCTTAACCGGAATCGGGTTTACTTCTACAAACAGCGCGTTGATCAGATTCAGATACTTGATCTGCATCTCGCGTGCTTCCGCATACTTGCCGTCCAGACACAGCTGCGCAATGTTGTGCGCAACGTCCGGCGCCACGTTTGCCAGAACGGAAATAACGCCCTTGCCGCCCATAGCCATCAGCGGAACGATCATATCATCGTTGCCGGACCAGAAGTTCAGGTTGTCACCGCACAGGCGCATGGCCTCTGCCAGCAGGGAGAAATCTCCGGATGCTTCCTTTGCACCGTTGATGTTCTGATGCTTGGACAGTTCAAAATAGGTCTCCGGCTTAATGGTCATACCGGTACGGCTCGGTACATTGTAAACAACGATCGGAGTCGGGGTTGCATCAGCCAGCGCATAGAAATGCTTAATCAGACCCTGCTGGGTGGTCTTGTTGTAATACGGGGTAACGGTCAGCAGACCATCTGCACCTGCCTGCGATGCAAACTTGCCCAGCTCAATGGCATATCTCGTGTCATTGGAACCGGTACCTGCGATAACCGGAACACGGCCATTGACATGGTCGATACAAAACTGAATGGCTTCCTTGTGCTCCTTGTCGGTCAGGGTCGAGCCCTCACCGGTGGTGCCGCAGATGGTAATGGAATCAATACCACGAGCGATCTGGTTATCAATGAAGCGGCGGAATTCCGGATAATTGACACCGGTTTCCGTCATCGGAGTCACAATAGCAACGTTAGCGCCGGTAAAAATCGGCTTCTTCATAGGTTTTCCCTCCAATCAAACCATATATCTCTATTTCAGAATCAGAGAATGCTTTAGTCCATGTAGCCCTCAGCGCACAGCAGCTCTGCCAGCTCAACAGCGCCGCCAGCGGCACCGCGCAGGGTGTTGTGGGACAGGCTGACAAAACGATAATCAAAGATTACGTCGTCGCGCAGACGGCCGATAGAGACAGCCATGCCGCCTTCCAGATTGCGGTCAAGGCGAGCCTGCGGGCGGTCATCCTCTTCAAAGTAATGCAGGAACTGCTTCGGTGCGCTCGGCAGGTTCAGCTCCTGTGCACGGCCGCTGTAATTTGCCCAAGCTTCCAGAATCTGCTCCTTGGTCGGCTTGTTCTTAAACTTGACGAACGCAGCAGCGGTGTGGCCGTCGCTTACCGGCACGCGCAGGCACTGTGCGGAAATAACCGGCTCAGCAGCGGATACGATCTCGTCGCCCTGTACGGAGCCCCAAACCTTCATCGGCTCCTTCTCGGACTTCTCTTCCTCGCCGCCGATGTACGGAATGACGTTGTCTACCATTTCCGGCCAAGTCTCGAAGGTCTTGCCGGCGCCGGAAATTGCCTGATAGGTGCAGACAGCAACCTTCTCAATGCCAAATTCCTTCAGAGCAGTCAGAGCCGGAACATAGGACTGGATGGAGCAGTTGGACTTTACTGCGATGAAACCGCGCTTGGTGCCCAGACGCTTGCGCTGTGCCGGAATAATCTCGACGTGCTCAGCGTTTACTTCCGGAATAATCATCGGAACGTCCTTGGTGAAGCGGTGTGCGCTGTTGTTGGAGACAACCGGGCACTCCAGCTTTGCGTACTTTTCCTCCAGTGCACGGATGACGTCCTTCTTCATGTTTACTGCACAGAACGTGAAATCAACCTTGGAAACAAACTCCTCTGCGTCGTTTTCTGCGTCGTACAGAACCATGTCCTTTACGCTCTCCGGCATCGGCGTGCTCATCTTCCAGCGACCCTCTACAGCTTCCGCATAGGTCTTGCCCTTGTTGCGTCCGCTTGCAGCGATAGCGGTAATGGTGAACCACGGGTGATTTGCGAGCAGGGTCACAAAGCGCTGACCAACCATACCGGTTGCGCCGATAATGCCGACCTTGTAATTCTTCATCGTTGTTATTTCCTCCTGAAAAGCAATTGCTCAAAATGACATATACCAATCAAAGCACACATCGTCCCGATTTTCCCGTGCATACAATAAAAAATCGGTCGGTAAAAACCGGCCGATGATGCGAAACAGCTCACTGCCCTGCAGCAGTGCAAAGTAGCGATAGCGCATCACGGGCGAACCGGTGACAGCCGGACAGATGTTCTCGTGCCCGTCCAGACAGACACCCGCGAATCTGGCATCCTCTTCGGCGGCCATCCCCTTTCCAGCCCTTTCACAGAAGGATTCGCCTTCTCCTGAACCATACTTATGTCGGCCGCGCCTCAATCGTACTAGACAATTTATGCTTTTTTCATTTTAGCACGGGACAATTTGCTTTGTCAAGGCGATTTGACGAGGAAAGCGCACAAAACGACGGAATTTTCCTATCCTTCTTTCGTGCGGTTTTGTTTTTTCCCGATGAACAAGTGTCTTTCCACAAACGGCACGCCCGCGCTACGCTCTTTTGTCGTTGGCAAGCTCCAGCGCGGACAGCATCTGCGAAATGCCGCGTTCCACCAGCACGCCCTGTTCGACGGGAAGCTCGCGCAGCTGCTGCAATAACACGTTGCCGTCCTCCGACGCGCTCCCACCGAGCAGCAGATAATCCGCGGATACGCCCAGAATCTCGCAGGTCTTTTTGAGCGCCGTCAGGGAAATGCCGACCGCCCCGCGCTCGATATTTGATACGTGTTGTACGCCTACATCCAACAACTCTGCAAACTGTTCCTGCGTATACCCAGCGCGTTCCCGTGAAAGCTGGATTCTGTGCCCTACTTCTATATTGATCGCTTTTTTCTTCTGCATAAACTCCGCCTCCTAGGCTTAGTTTATACAAATCTTGGCTTGACAAACATTACCATGTAAGCGTATAATACGTGTAATAGGCGTATATAAGAAGGTGTAACCAGTGGCATTAGAACATAGCAGTGATGATTACTATATCTTTGACCAACTCGCAAACAAGATTTATTGTGCTCGTTTCTATCTTAGCTCCTCGGATTGGGCAGATACGTTCGTGAGCGCAGACCTCGCAGACATCGCGCACACGCTCGCGGATATGATGCGCTTCAAGTACGGCGCAGATGACTCCAATGTAAACTCCTTAATTGAATGGTATCATTTATAATCTGAACTATCATGCAGAACTGTTCTTGATGGACAGTTCTATTTTTGTATGCAAAATTGTCTGGATTGTTAAGTCTCCAGCCCTCTCAGTCATTTCTCCAGCAGAAAGCAACAGAAAAGAGCAGATGCATACACATCTGCTCTCAGTTCCGGCGGGAATTGGTGGGGTGACGTTTCCCACATCTCCAAACAACTGCCAAATGCAGCGGGTGGCGGCTGCCCGTTCCGCCCTCAAATCCCTTGCTATGTTATGTAATATTATTTTATCCTGTTCTCAGTAAAATGTCAATCATAGCGAATTGTCAAGTCTCCAGCCCTCTCAGTCATTTGCTGGCGCAAATGCCAGCTCTCCCAAAGGGAGAGCCGAGAAGTCGGTGCGAACTTTTTGCTCTTACGCACAATCCAAGCTTGTCTCTCCCTCTGGGAGAGATGTCGCGCAGCGACAGAGAGGGCTTAGACGATGTGTCAATTCTTTTTGTGCGCTATTGCCCTTGATTTTCTCTCCCCCATCCGCTATGATGTTATTCGTATCATTCCGAGCAGGAAGCAACCTGCTGTACGGGGATAAGGAGGCTGGTGCGCTGTATTCGCGCCGAAATTATGAAAACAAGCGATTTTTATTACGATTTACCAGAACGTCTGATTGCACAGACGCCGCTCGACAAGCGAGATACTTCTCGCATGCTGGCACTGAACAAGGACACCGGTGCTATTGAGCATCGACATTTTTACAATCTGCCGGAGTACCTGCGTGCCGGAGACACGCTGGTTCTCAACAATTCCCGCGTCATTCCGGCTCGTCTGCTGGGCGTCCGCGAGGACACCGGTTATCCGATTGAGCTGGTTCTGCTGACGGATAAGGGCGACGGTGTATGGGAATGTCTGACCCGTCCGGGCAAGAAATGCCGTGTCGGTGCCAAGCTGAGCTTTGGCGAAGGCAAACTGACCGCTACCGTAGAGGATATTTTGCCAGACGGCGGCAACCGTCTTATTCGTTTCCATTACGAAGGCATCTTTTTGGAAATTCTCGAAGAACTGGGCATGATGCCGCTCCCGCCGTATATTAAGGAAAAGCTGGAAGATCCAGAACGCTATCAGACCGTCTACAGCAAGACGCCGGGTTCTGCTGCCGCACCAACTGCCGGTCTGCACTTCACACCGGAACTGCTCCAGCAAATCAAAGACATGGGTGTGAATATCGCCTATGTGACACTGCATGTCGGTCTGGGAACCTTCCGTCCGGTCAAGGTCGAGGATGTTTCCGAGCATGTGATGCATTCTGAATTTTACATGCTGGACGAGGAAAACGCAGCCATTATCAACAATACCCGCAAAAACGGCGGCCGTATTTTCGCTGTCGGCACGACAGCAACACGCACACTGGAAACCATTGCCGCAGAGGACGGTTCTGTTCGTCCGTGCTCCGGCTGGACCAATATCTTTATTTATCCGGGCTATCGGTTCAAAGCTATTGATTGCCTTGTGACCAATTTCCATCTGCCGGAAAGCACACTCATGATGCTGATTTCTGCATTCGCATCGCGCGATATGATTATGCGCACTTATAAAGTAGCTGTTCAGGAGGAATACCGTTTCTTTAGCTTCGGTGACTCCATGCTGATTTACACCAACAAGGAGGACACGCATGTTTAAGATTCTCAAGACAGAAGGCCGCGCACGCCGCGGCGAATTTACCTGTGCACACGGTACCGTACAGACACCGGTATTCCAGAACGTTGGCACACAGGGTGCCATCAAGGGCGCTGTTTCCGCGCAGGATCTCAAGGAGCTGGGCTGTCAGATTGAACTGTCCAACACCTATCATCTGCACATCCGTCCGGGCGATCAGGTCGTTCGCGCAATGGGCGGTCTGCACAAATTTATGAATTGGGATGGCCCGATTCTGACCGACAGCGGCGGATTTCAGGTATTTTCCCTTTCCTCCCTGCGCAAAATCAAAGAAGAAGGCGTGTACTTTTCTTCTCATGTCGATGGACGCAAGATTTTCATGGGTCCGGAAGAAAGCATGCAGATTCAGTCCAATCTCGGTTCGGATATTGCTATGGCATTTGATGAGTGCTGTGAAAATCCGTCCCCGTATGAATATGTCAAGGCTTCCTGTGAGCGCACCACCCGCTGGCTGCATCGCTGCAAAGCGGAAATGGCTCGTCTCAACAGCCTGCCGACTACAGTAAACCCGAAGCAGATGCTGTTCGCCATCAATCAGGGCGGCACCTATGACGATCTGCGTGTTGCACATATGAAGGCCATCGCAGAGCTGGATTTGGACGGCTATGCCATCGGCGGTTTGGCTGTCGGGGAATCCACCGAAGTCATGTATCACATTCTCGACGAAGTGGTTCCTTATGCACCGGAAAACAAGCCGCGCTATCTGATGGGTGTCGGCACGCCGTCCAATATCATTGAAGCGGTTTGGCGCGGTGTTGATTTCTTTGACTGTGTCATGCCGACCCGCAATGCACGGCACGGTCACCTGTTTACATGGGACGGCATCCGCAATCTGAACAACGCCAAATATCAGTTGGATGACAAGCCGATTGACGAGCATTGTCATTGTCCGGTTTGTCAGAATTACAGCCGCGCATATATCCGTCATCTGCTCAAGTCCGGCGAAATGCTGGGACAGCGCCTGACGGTTATGCACAACCTGTGGTTCTATAACAACCTGATGGTGGAAATCCGCAAGGCGCTCGATGAAGGCCGCTTTGCAGAATTCCGCGAGCAGTGGAGCGAAAAGCTCGGCAAGCGCATTTAATTCTTGCTGTATAAAGAAAAAATCTCCCTTTTGTTTGAAAGGGAGATTTTTTTGTATTCTGTGCATTTCTTTATAAATACGTATGTTGATACTGTTCACGAATTTCTTTCGTAACCAGCGCGCCGCCGGTTGCCCACGCGATGTGAATCGCCTGCGGCAGCTGCTGTATCAAGTTATGTTGTTCGAGATACTTTTGCATGGCCGGCTGCGAAAAATACCGCAGTCCCGCAAACGCCGCGCACGAGCTCGGTTCGATAAAGATATTCTCTGTTTCGAGTAAATCACGCATATACTGATATAATCGAAAATCTGCCACCGTGCAAATACCGCTGAGCAGCGGTTTCATCACACCGCCGACAAATCCGGACGGACGTCCAACAGCCAGACCATCCGCATGCGTCAAGCCGGTCAGTCCGATGTCTTTGACACAAATTTTGTTATTTAATCCGGTTGCCATGCCGAGCAGCATACACGGCGCCTGCGTCGGTTCGACAAAAAAGCAATGCACTGCATCGCCAAATACCTGCTTGAGTCCGAACGTGATGCCGCCCGGTGCGCCGCCGACGCCGCATGGCAGATATACGAACAGCGGGCGCTGCTCATTCGGCGCAAGCCCCATTGTTTCCAGCTGTTTTTTCAGCCGCTTTGCCGCAACTGCATATCCCAAAAACAGACTTTTTGAATTTTCATCATCTACAAAATAGCTGTTCGAATCGGCATCAGACAGCGCCCTTCCCTGCTTCACCGCACTGGAATAATCGCTTTCATATTCCTTTACCGTAACGCCATATTGGCGCAGCAGGTCTTTTTTCCATTGCCGCGCATCGGCAGACATATGCACAACCGCCTGATATCCAATCACTGCGCTCATAATACCAATGCTCAAGCCCAAATTTCCTGTCGAGCCGACCTGAACGGTATACTGATGAAAAAAATCCTTGCGATGCGCCAAGGCTTCATATGCCTGTGCGCTGCCGTTTTTCACATCCTGTTCGTGCAGCAATCCATGCCGCAATGCCAGTTCCTCTGTATGTTTGAGTACTTCATAAATACCGCCGCGCGCCTTGACAGAACCCGCGATTGCCAAATCGCTGTCTTGCTTCAGCAGCAGCGTTCCATCTATCGACATCTGTTCATTTTCTTGTAAAACACGATGCATATCCGGAATGCGAACCAGCGGCGATTCAATGATTCCCTGCGCCGGAATGGTTTCCGGAAAATGCTTCATGATAAGCGGTGCGAAGCGCTGCAGCCGCCGTTCTGCGTCATCTATATCCGCCGCAGTTAATGTCAGTTGTGCCTGCGCAAACGGAATATGATCCGGATTGAGCCACAAGATTTCTTTGGTTTCCCGCAAATCACAAACAACCGGATTGTTATCTAATTTTTCCATATGCAGCATTTACAGAGCCTCGCGTTTCAGTTGTTCCAGCAGACCGCGGCAGCCCGCGTTGACATCGCGCCACGTATCCTCAAAATTTCCGGTATACCACGGGTCAGCGACCTCGCCGGGGCGGTCTGTATAATCCATCATTGCATGGATTTTGTTTTCTTCATCCCCGCCACACATACGGCGTATATTGCGCAAATTGGCAGAATCCATACCAATCAGCAAATCAAATGTCTCGTAATCCTGCCGCTTTAACTGGCGCGCTGTTTTGCCTGCACAGCCAATGCCGTGCTCTGCCAGCTTTCTCCGCGCAGGCGGATAGACCGGATTGCCGATTTCTTCTGTGCTGGTCGCGGCAGACTCGACATAAATCTCGTCCTGCAGCCCCGCCGCCTGCACCATGTCTTTCATCACGAACTCCGCCATCGGACTGCGGCAGATGTTGCCGTGGCAGACGAAAAGTATTTTAATCATCGGAATTTTCCTTTCTGCAATGCCCTAAAGTGCCGTGTTTTGCGCTGTTTTGGGCGGGCACTACTTCATTATATATTCCATACCGCTTTCTTTTCAACTGTTTTGGACTATATTTTTCTTTTAAACTTTTGGAAAATTCGGCTTTTCATCAAAATTCATTTTCTTTTCATTCAATACTCCCGAGAATATATGAAAGTTTTGGAAATGCAAGTCCAAAACTTCTATCTATTCGATAGTTTTCGACTTGTGCAAACAAAAATCCAACTGCAATTTTCTTTATATAATCTCAATCAGCTTATTTTTGATGCAAACCTCGTATCCCAGCTTCTTTTCGCCAACAGTGTCAAAGGAAACAACAAGAATGGTTTCCGATGTTTCAATAATCGTTCCCGCACCATAGAATTTGTGTTTGACCCGCTTGCCAACTATACCTGCCGGAACAACGACTGCTGGCTTTGGTGAAGCAGGCGCAACCATAGGAATCGGCGTCGACAATTTGGAAGCTGCTTTTTTCCTGACCTTTTTCTTCTTGACAAGCAGCGTTACGTACTCTGCATCGACATTCTTGCCGCGTGCCTTATAGTCATCCATATCCTTAAATACGAACATCTCCGGTTTCTTTACATTATTTTCCGGCACTGGACGTATCGGAAACATCCAAACCTTGCGGTTATTTCCATCTATATCGGGCTGTATATCAACATAAGGCCTTGAAACAAGCTCAATCCTGCCGCAATAAATATAGTTGCCGGCATCTATAACTTCAAAAAGATGAACGTCAACGCCATTTTGACCACATGCTGCAAGTGTAGCATTTTGTGCCCAATGAATATCCTGATCACCAGACTTTCCCATGCCTGTATAGTGGAGGACACCGCCAATCCATTTATCATGATAAATGCCCTTTGTATAATCGGAAACAATCACCAAAGTATTTGTAGTTTTTGATCGGCGCATACCACCCATATTATCACACTTAAAGATTTCGACAATTTCACTATTTTTCAGTATTTGCCCGATTTCTAAGCCAGGATTAAACATGTACCATTTCACCTCTTATTTTCTTTATCCGACGCATTTTTACAGTTACATTATATGGTCAGGCTGTGAATCAAATCAATATTATCCGCAGGCATTGCACAAAAAAGCGAGCTTCTAAATCTCTGCTCCGCCGGAGCGTCAAGATTAGAAGCTCGCCAATGTCTCACGAATCGCATTTCAGCCTATGTGACCGTTAGTTTTTGAAACCCAACTGATTCCCTCAAACAGCATGTTAAACAGAACATCCCATATCATAGGCCGTTTGGAAAACACGTTGATTCTTAACCAATCCTGCCTCCATCACATTTGCCGCATATATCTTTCCTGCAATCTTGTATTCTTCCAGATGCTCTACAAAACCATCCAGATCACCGAGCGATCGTTCAATAATGTCCTCACCCAGACCAGCTGATATAATATAGTAAACCTCTTTTTTGCCAAGATGCTGCCAGATAGGATACGTGCGGTCAATAAAGGTCTTCATTTGGGCACTGATTCCATAAAAATATACCGGAGTGGCCAGCACAAGTACATCTGCCTTCTGAAACATTTTGAGTATTTCAGCCATGTCATCTTGTAATACGCAGGCGCCGCCATTTCTCATACAGCCGTCACAGGCTCTGCAAAAGCCTATATTTTGCTCCATGATGCGTACGATTTTCACTTGATGTCCTTTTTCTTCTGCCCCTTTTTTGAACTGCTCACACAAGAGCTGCGAATTTCCTTTTTTTCTCGGCGAGCTCGAAATAATCAATATATTTTTCATTGGTTTTCCTTCCCTATATTATGTTTTGTACTCTCTGTCAACGGACAATGCAGGGAAACATAATCACTATTCTTAAATTATATAACCACAAAATCCAAACGGAACGGAGAATCCGGCATACCTCCCCAATCTCTCGATTTCATTATACCGCAGCCTCCGAAAAAGTAAAGAATTTTGGAAATCCCTAATGCAAGCCTCATATTCCGGTCTCTCCCCCTCTGTAAAAAAAATTCAAAAGAATTGTATGCATTTCATGGTTTTTCTGATATAATACCAGTATATATTTGTCGATTTTTTTGGTACACTGAAGTGTATATCACATTGAATACATACGAAGGAAGGATCATTATGAATTTTTTAGAAGAGCGTATCGTAAAAGACGGTATCGTTAAGGAAGGAAACATTCTGAAGGTAGACAGCTTTCTCAACCATCAGATGGATATTGATCTGTTCAACCAGATGGGCGAGGAATTTAAGCGCCGTTTTGAAGGCAAGCCGATCAACAAAATTCTCACCATCGAGGCTTCCGGCATCGGCATCGCCTGTATCGTAGCAAGTCATTTTCATGTTCCGGTTGTTTTTGCAAAGAAGTCTCAGAGCATCAACATCGACGGTGACGTTTATGTGGCAGAGGTAGAGTCCTTTACGCACAAGTGCAAGAATCAGGTGATTGTATCCAAGAAATTTCTGGATGAGAACGATCATGTGCTGATTATTGATGATTTTCTCGCAAACGGCTGTGCGCTGCAGGGTCTGCTGTCCATCGTTGCACAGGCAGGCGGTACCGTGGAAGGCATCGGCATCGCTGTCGAGAAGGGCTTCCAGCAGGGCGGCCGCATCATTCGTAATTTTGGCTATCAGCTGGAATCTCTCGCAATTGTTGAGGGCATGGACGCTGCAAACGGTACGGTTCAGTTCCGCGAACAGTAAGGAGATTTCATGCACGCTACAAAAACATCGACAGAATCCGCTTCTGTCAATCATATTTACACGTTGGACGGCAAAGTGCCGCTTCTCAATGCCATTCCGTTCGGCTTGCAGCACATTTTGGCGATGTTCGTATCTAACATTGCGCCGATTTTGATTGTCGGCGGTGCCTGCGGACTGGACAGCAAGGAAACCGCTCTGCTCATTCAGAGCGCCATGCTCATTGCCGGCATCGGCACACTGGTACAGCTGTTTCCGCTGTTTGGCAAGATCGGCTCCGGTCTGCCCATCGTCATGGGCATCAGCTTTACCTTTGTGTCGATTCTCAGCTTTGTCGGTGCGCAGTACGGGTACGGCGCGATTATGGGCGCAGTGCTCATCGGTGGCATGATTGAAGGCGTTCTCGGCCTATTTGCCAAGTATTGGATCAAGCTGATTTCTCCGATTGTCTCCGCCAGTGTGGTCACTGCCATTGGCTTTTCTCTGCTCAGCGTCGGCGCAAATTCGTTCGGCGGCGGTGCCGGCAGCGAAAATTTCGGCTCGGCAGAAAACTGGATTCTCGGCGTTGTGACGCTGGTTTGCTGTATCCTGTTTCATGTATTTGCCAAGTCCTTTTGGAAGCAGCTCTCTGTGCTGTTCGGCTTAATTGTCGGCTATATTCTCGCCGTATGCATGCACATGGTGGACTTTTCTTCACTGGCAGGCACATCTCTTATCGCCATTCCGCAGCTGATGCCGTTCCGCATGGAATTCCGTCCGGATGCGATTGTGTCTGTCGTGCTCATCTTCTTGGTATCTGCAACCGAAACCATCGGTGATACCTCGGCGCTGGCTGCCTCCGGTTTGGGACGCGATGTCACGGAAAAGGAAACCTCCGGTTCCATCGCCTGTGACGGCTTTATCAGCTCGCTATCCTCTGTCTTTGGCTGCCTGCCGATTACATCGTTCAGCCAAAACGTCGGTCTGGTTGCGATGACTAAGGTTGTCAATCGCTTCACCATTGCAACCGGCGCAGTGATTATGATTCTTGCCGGCGTGTTTCCGATGTTCGGCGCATTGCTCGCAACGCTGCCGGATGCAGTGCTCGGCGGCTGCACCATTATGATGTTCGGCACCATTGTCGTCAGCGGCCTGCAGATGATAAGCAAGTGCGGCTTTTCGCAGCGCAACACTGTGATTGCGGCGCTCTCGCTCAGCATCGGCCTCGGCTTTACTCAGTGCGCAGATCTGTTTGCGATTTTCCCGCAGATGGTTCAAACCGTCTTTGCACAGAACTGTGTTGCGGTTGTCTTTGTCGTCGCCATTGTTTTGAATCTGATTCTTCCGCAAAATATGGAAGCGGAGCATCCGGCACAATCCGAAAACGCAAAATAAGTTTATGGTATAGAAAAAGCAGATTTTCCAAAAACGGAAAATCTGCTTTTTTCTATCTGTCAAGCCAATTCTTGTCTGCTTCTTTCCAGAGCCGCCGCAATGACCTGATCCATGTCATAATATGTATATTCTCCCAATCTTCCGCCGAAAATCACATGCGATTCCCGCTGTGCCAGCGCCTGATATGCTTGATACCGCGCGCTGTTTTTCTCATCGTTCACCGGATAATACGGCTCGTCTCCCGGCTTCCATTCCGATGCATATTCTCGGCTGATGACCGTCTTGGGCAGTTCGTTTCCGTGTTCATCCTTGCCGAATTCGAACCATTTGTGCTCGATAATGCGTGTCCACGGCGTTTCCCGATCTGTATAATTTACAGCAGCATTGCCTTGGAAATTGGGAATATCCAGCACTTCCGTTTCAAACCGCACGCTGCGGTATTCGAGATTGCCAAGCTGAAAATTAAAATATGCGTCAATTGCTCCGGTATAAACGACTTTGCGCGCCATGGCATCCCAGTTTGATTTGTCTGCGAGATAGTCTCTATCCAGCCGCACTTCGATGCCTTCCAGCAGACGCTCCACCAACTTGGTATAGCCGCCAATCGGAATGCCTTGATACAGCGCATTGAAATAATTGTTGTCGAAAGTCAGCCGTACCGGAAGGCGCTTGATGATAAACGCCGGAAGCTCCTTGCAGTCGCGTCCCCACTGCTTTTCCGTGTATCCCTTGACGAGCTTTTCAAAAATATCACGGCCTACCAGAGAGATAGCCTGCTGTTCCAGATTTTGCGGCTCGCCCTGAATTTCCGCGCGCTGTTCCTCAATTTTTTTCTGTGCCTGTTCCGGTGTCACGACGCCCCACATTTTGTTAAACGTATACATATTAAACGGCATCGAATACAGCTCGCCCTTATAGTTGGCTACCGGACTGTTGGTAAACCGATTGAAGTCGGCAAACTGCGTGATGTATTCCCACACCTGCTTGTTGTTTGTGTGGAAGATATGCGCGCCGTACCGATGCACATGAATGCCTTCGATTTTTTCTGTATAAATATTTCCAGCTACATGCGGGCGCTTATCAATCACCAGCACCGATTTTCCCGCCCGCTTGGCTTCCTGCGCAAATACAGCGCCGTACAATCCGGCGCCGACAACTAAATAATCATACATAGATCATACTTCCTTGATTTTCTTAAAAACTGTTGTGAATTATAGCTGAAATTTGTCGAGCTGTCAAACTGCGCGGTGTTTTCCACAGGCTTGCAAGAAATGAACGTTGACAGAGCGGTGTTCGCGCCTATTATAAAAGCCGGAGGTGAAGTCAATGAATACAACTTTAACAATTGACATGACGCATTTGCCCAACAGCATTCCCTTGGGCAGATGCGGCGAAAATCACACGGTGATTTGCTTCGACTGTACATCGTATCTGGAAACGTATGGTGAAGGCAGTGCGGCGCTGCTGTTTCAGCCTGCCCAAGGCTCCATGCATCCTGTCGTTGTGGAACAGACCGGTGCCCTTGTCACTTGGCGCGTCAGCGCATCCGACACCGCCGCATCCGGCTCCGGATTGTGCGAGCTGAGCTGGTATGTCGATGACATGCTGGCAAAATCGCAGCAGATGAGCACGGTTGTCTATGCCGCGCTGTCGGAGCGGGCGGATACCGCCTGCCAAGCTGCCAGCCGTCCATGGATGGATCAAATTGTACAGGCAAGCGCCAACGCCCAGCGCGCGCAGGCCGCCGCCGAAACCGCCCAGAGCATTGCGGACGGCATGGGTGCTGTCTACGTCAAGCAGTCCGGCGGCAAACTGTCCGGCAATCTCGATGCGCAGTCACACACCATTTCCAACTTACAGGCACCGGCAGCCGGTCGGGACGCTGCCACCAAACAGTATGTCGATGATGCCTGCGCCGCCTGCCTGTCCGCGGATGCACTTCAGACAGCCGTGCTCGACATGTTCTATCCAGTCGGCACCCTGTATCACACAACAGCATCCGCCTTTGATCCGGCTGCCGCTTGGGGCGGCACATGGGAGCGCATCAAGGACAGATTTCTGCTCGCAGCGGGCACTGCGTATGCAGGCGGCAGCACCGGCGGAGAAGCGATGCACAAGCTGACCGCACAGGAGATGCCGAGCCACACGCACACCATGTATGTCAACAACGACGGTTCGGCTTCCAGCTGGTCTCCGACAGCCGGAGAGTATTTAATCAAGCCGGACGGTGTCACGACCAGCAAGAAAAACTATCAGGGCAAGCTGGCGCAAAACGGCGCAGGTCTCGATCAGGCACACAACAACATGCCGCCGTACCTCGCCGTGTATATTTGGAAGCGGACTGCCTGAGTGCACATGAAAACGCGCCGGATGCCATCATCCGGCGCGTTCTGCTATCTATTTGGTATGTAATTTGCTGCGCACAAAGCGCGCGCCCATCCTGAGCATCTCCCAATTGGCGCCAATCGCATACCCGATGGTGAGCACCAGCGCGCCCGCCTGTATCCGGCGATTGCCGCAATAATACGTGTACAGCAGACAGCCGCCCATCAGCAGACAGCCAACCACCACCGAGCGCTTGAGCTTCATGTGCACGGTTCGATTAACATCTCTATATCGAACCAAAAACAAAATCAAAAACGCCGCCAGCGTCGAAATAGACGCCGCAAAGATATGAATTTTTTGAATCAGCAGCAAATCCACCGCAATATTGATGACTGCGGCAGAAATCGAGGTCTCCGCAATTTTCTTTGCATTTTTCTGCGCGACATACACACAGCTGTACAGCCCGACCAGCACGCGAAACAGCATGGCATACAGCAAAATCAAAATCTGCGGATATGCATCGTGATACTTGGCGTCAATGAATACCGGAAAGAAAAACGGCATGCACGCCGCCATGCCAAAGCATCCAGCGGCAAACAGCTGAAACATCGCGTTCATGGTCTCGGTCAGAAATTCGTCCCGATCTGCATCGGTATAGTGCAGCGACACGGTCTCCGCCCACGACAGATTTAAGATATTATAAAAATTGACAAACACATTGGAAAACTTATTGGCGATGGAATACACGCCGTTTGCCGCCGCGCCGAGAAAGTACGAGACAATGGTTCGGTCCGAGGCGTTGACGACCCACCACGCCAAATTGTTCGGCACCAGCGGAATCGAATACGCGCCCACCTGCTTAAAAATCGCCGGTTGTATGCATCGCAGCGACAGATAGTTTCGGCAGCCGGACGCCGCGAGAAGATACAGCAGCGTCAGGCTCTGCGCCAGCAGGGTGGATACGAGCAGCCCCGTCAGTCCCCCGTGAAAGCAGGTCAGCGCGAGGACATTGAACAGCGCGGTTGCCGTCGCCGCGATAAACGACGCAATCGTGTACACGACGCTCTTTCCCAGCCCGCGCACAAACTGCATCAGCATGGCGTTAAATACCTGCAAAATGACATACACAAGCAAAAAATACGCGTGTTCCACGTGCACAACGGCTTGTATCAGCGCGAACACCGCCAGATAGGCACCGCACTGGATGACACTAAAAAACAGCAGGGTGGAAAACAAAACGGTATGGCGCGCGGTGTTTTGCCGGTCATCTAGCATAAACCGGAACAGCCCTTGATGGAGCTGCCAGCCGACCAGCGGCAGCAGCAACATGGAATAGGTGAGCATCAAATCAAACGTGCCATATGCACCGGTTGACAGCATCGCTGTATAAAACGGCAGCAGCAGAAAATTGATGCACTGGGTGCACACTCTGCCGACCGTCAGGATTGCTGTATTCTTCGCTAGTTCTTTTCGACGTCCCATCGTATTCTCACCTTGTGATGCGTGCAAACGCCTGCAAAATTTTTGCGGTGATGCCCCAAATTGTCCAATCCTGATACTGATAAAATACAATGTCCTCTCGGCGCTCCCGCCACTGATACTGTTTTCCGCCGACAATGCGCGACAGCGGAAAATCCTCTGGCGGATGCACCGGCAGCGTAATGCAGTATTGCTCCGGCTTCTGCGTCTGAAAAAACGACAGCGGCACGCAAAACACCCGCTCCACCTCCGCCGCGCTGTACGTCATGTCATAGTCCGTCAGCTTTGCCGCATACGGATACAGCATCAGCGTATTGGTGTGCAGCACGTCCATCAAGCCGAACACTTGGATTTGCTCCGGCCGGAGCAAAAGCTCCTCGCAGGCCTCCCGCACGGCTGCCTGCCGCGGCGTCTCGCCCGCTTCTATCGCACCGCCCGGCAGACAAATATCTCTCGGCTGGTGCTTGAGCTTGGGTGACCGCTGTTCCAGCACAATTTGCACGCCGTCCGGTGTCTCAAGCAGCGGAATCAGCACCGCCGCCTGCCGGCATTGCTCCAGACCGATGAGCGACGGCTGATGCTCCGTCAATCGTTTGATGAGTTCTGGTGACATAGATTCTCCTTTTTTATCAGCAGGCAGCCGTTGTGCCTGTTTGCGCGTCCTATGCTATAGTGTGTCCCGTCAGATAAAAACATAATCTCCCAGTTGCCGAGCAGCGCGTAGGAGATTGCGTTTAGTATTTTTCATGGATGCGGATGCTGTCCGCATCGATCCAGCCGATATATGCTTGTATTTGAACCTCGTACCACATTTCGCCGTCAACCTTTGCGGAATATAGTAGCCGAATGACATCGTCTGTCTCGAGCGGTGCAATCGTCCGGAAATTTGCCGCAGACGGTCCCGCATACAGGCTGGTGCTCTTTGTCACGGTCGCGCGGCCGTCCTCCTCGCGCAGACGGGAAATATAATCCGAACACAGCCAATCGTTGATATAGGTTCCCTCTGCAATCTGAGACCAATTGTCTTTCTCCGCATCCGTCGAGAGAATCGTTCCGCCGGAAAGCGTTGTGACGCGCGGATAGGTTGTCCCCGGGCCGGTGCGGACATTGAGGCCTGCGGCAGTCGTGATAATCGCCATGGAATAGGAAGATTCCGTCTGCTCCGTCTGTTTTTCGGATTGTGTCTGCTCTGTCTGTCCGGCTTGCTGTTCCGTTTTATCTATGCGGCTATGGATGGCGGAATACGCCAGCACTCCCAAACGAATCAGACAAAAAAGCACGATCGCGGCAACGAGAACAGACAGCATGAACCGGCGACGGCGCACACGTCTGCGCTTTTCCCGCATCTTATGCCTGCGGCGTATCGCGCGACGACGCAGGAGTTCCTGTCGGCGTTCCTCTTCGTCGTACACAGTTCGTTCCCCCTATCTCATGATATCTTATTGTAAATGGCAAAAAAGCCAATTGCAAGAGTTTTTGCGAAAAATGCCGAATTTTCAAACAAAAAAGCTCTCAAAACTGCATTTGCAAGCGATATTCTATAGCAAACGCCGCAACGGCATGCATATCTATTTGCTTTTTCACCTTGCTTCCTGTATAATATGGGACTGGAAACAATTCAATCGAAATCAGGTGAAATTATGCATCATTCGGAGGCGCATTTTCAAACCTCAGAGACCTTTTTGCTCAGCGCGGTTCTCGCGCTGTCCGGCGGTTTTCAAGACGCCTATACCTACAATGTGCGTGATGAGGTTTTTTCCAATGCACAAACCGGCAACATCGTTTTAATGAGCCAGCATTTGATGGAGGGCGATTGGATGACGGCTCTGCACTATCTGTTCCCGCTCCTCGCGTTCGCGCTGGGCGTGTTTGTCGCAGAGCAGATCGGTCACCGCTACAAAACATCCACCCGCCTGCATTGGCGGCAGATTGTCGTCGCCATCGAATTTGTTTTGCTCCTGCTTGTCGGCTTCATTCCCACACAGTACAACATCATTGCAACCGCTCTGGTATCCTTCGCCTGCTCCATGCAGGTGCAGACTTTCCGTAAGGTACACGGCTACGGATATGCCAGCACCATGTGCATCGGCAATCTGCGCAGCGGAACCGAGAGCCTGTCCATTTACCTGCGCGACAAACGGCCGGAGGCGCTGCGCAAGGCGCTGCATTATTACGGCATCATCTGCGTTTTTGCGCTCGGTGCAGGTGCAGGCGGCATTTGCTCGCTGCACATCGGCCTGCGGGCAATCTGGATATCCAGCCTGCTGCTGTGCATCGCATTCGGCATGATGCAAAAAGAACGTCGCTGATACAAAAAGCGTGATACCGAGCACATCGGTATCACGCTTTTTTGTTATGCAGATTGCCGCTTCTCGGCAATCAGTTTGATTGTTTGAATGATGAGCGTCGGCACAACCGCCAATGCCGTGATGATACCCAGCTGGCTGATGCCAAACTGCGGAGAAACCAGAAACAGCTGCTTGAGTCCCGGCACGAACAGCACGGCGAGCAGCAGCAGCGCGCCGGCAGCAAATGCCAAGTTGGAATACGGATTGGTGGAAAATTTCAGGCGGAAGATGGACGCCTCGCCGCGGCAGTTGAAGCCATGGAACAGGCGCGCCAGCGTCAGCGTTGAAAATGCCATGGTCGATGCCAATGCCGCATCGTGCTGCTGATAGCCCAAATAAAATGCCGCCATCGTCACGACAGCAATCAGCAGACCCTGCCATCCAATATTACACAGCAGCGCACGGTTCAAAATCGGCTGCTTCGGGTCGCGCGGCGCGCGGTTGAGCAAACCGCGGCGCGCCGGTTCCATGCCGATGGCAATGGCCGGCAGAGAGTCCGTCAGCAAATTGATAAACAGCAGGTGCACCGGCTGAAACGGCACAGGCAGCGCCAGCAACGATGCATACAGCACACAGAAAATGCCCGCCGTATTGCCGGACAGCAAAAACCGAATGGCATTTCGAATATTTTCATATACGCTTCTGCCGTTTACGACCGCCTTGACAATCGTTGCAAAATTATCATCCGTCAAAATCATGGAGGCGGCGTCCTTGCTGACCTCCGTGCCCGTGATGCCCATGGCCACGCCAATGTCCGCTTGCTTGAGTGCCGGTGCATCGTTGACGCCGTCACCGGTCATGGAAACGATGCTGCCGCGCCGCTGCCATGCATGCACGATGCGGATTTTGTGTTCCGGCGACACGCGCGCATAGACCGAGATGTGCGGCAGCTGGCGATCCAGCTCGGCGTCCGTCATCTGCTCCAGCTCTACGCCGGATACGGCAATATCCCCATCCGCAAAAATGCCCAGCTGACGCGCAATCGCTGTCGCTGTAATTTTATGATCACCGGTAATCATGACGGTTTTGATGCCGCCGCGTTTGGCATCCGCCACCGCCTGAATCGCTTCCGGACGCGGCGGATCTATCATGGAAATCAGACCGAGGAAGGTAAAGCTGCACTCGTCCTCCAGCTCCAGCGGGCGATCCGCGTCCAGCTCCCGATATGCAAACGCCAGCACGCGCAAGCCCTGCTCGGACATCTGCGTATTGACGCGAACAATCTGCTCCCGCAGCTGCGGCGTCAGCGCAACACATCCCCTGCTCGTCAGCACATGGGTGGAGCGGTTGAGCAGGCTGTCTATGGCGCCCTTTGTAAACATGGTCGGCACACCGTCGATGTCGTGCAGGGTGCTCATGCGTTTGCGGTCGGAGTCAAAGGCAAGCTCGCTCAGCCGCGGATGCTGTTCCCGATATGCTTCTTCAATCACGCCGAACTGTTCGCCCAGCATGACAAGTGCTACTTCCGTCGGGTCACCGATGGAATCTCCCGTGTCCTCATCATGCGTTGCATCGCTGGCGAGCAGCGCGGCTTTGAGCAGCATGCGCTGCACCGGATTGGACAGCTCCAGCTGTTCCTTGGCAATCACCTGTCCATCCGCATACAGCGTTTGCGGCGTCATTTTGTTTTGCGTCAGCGTGCCGGTTTTGTCCGAGCAAATGACGGACACGCTGCCCAAGCTCTCTACCGCCTTCAAATCCTTGATGATGGCATTTTGCCGCGCCATCTTCTGCGTTCCCATGGCGAGCACAATCGTGACGATGGAGGACAGCGCTTCCGGAATGGCCGCCACGGCGAGCGCCACAGCAAACATCAGCGAATCCAAAATTCCCATGCCGGTGCGGAATACGGACAGAGCAAACACGCCCGCACAGATGATGAGAATGCCAATCGCCAGCTTCGCGCTGAATGCGTCCAAGCTCTCCTGCAGCGGTGTTTTGCGCTGCTGAGTCTGGTTCATCAGTGCCGCAATCTTGCCCAGCTCCGTGTGCATGCCGGTCGCTGTGACAAGCACCGATGCGCGGCCGTAGGTCACCAGCGAACCGGAAAACACCATGTTTTTCTGATCGCCCAGGGCAACCTGCTCGGCGTCAATCACATCCGTCTGTTTGTCTACGCCTTCGGATTCTCCGGTCAAAGAGCTTTCATTGACTTTGAGCGAAAAATTCTCTAAGATGCGGCCGTCCGCAGTCACCATATCGCCCGCTTCCAGCAATACGATATCGCCGGGAACGACCAGTGCAGAATCAATTTCCACGCGGGCACCATCGCGCAGCACCTTGGCTGTCGGGGATGCCATGGCCTTCAGGCTCTCCAGCGATTTTTCCGCTTTCACATACTGCACCGTGCCAAGCACGGCATTGAGAATCAGCACGGCAAAAATGACAATCGTGCTCTCTACATTGCCGGAACAGGCGGAAATAATCGCCGCAATCATCAAGATACATACCATCAAATCGCGAAACTGCTCTGCAAAAATCCGCACGATGCTCTTTTTCTTTCCCTCGGACAGCTTATTTTTTCCGTAGGTCTGCAATCTCTGCGCAGCCTCCTGCGCGGACAGCCCCTGTTCCGAGGTGTTCTGCGCGCGCAGCGCCTCCGCAGCCGTCTTTCTAAAGTAGTCTTGTGTCATCGTTTCCTTCCTTTCGCAAATATTTCGGCGGAAGGCAAACAAAAAAGACCTCCCGCCAGTTGAAGTGTATCACAACAACTGCCGAAAAGTCTTGTTACCTGTCGATGTCAGGCGCACCCTGCCAGATTTGCCGCGCAAATCGTGATGTTGACAACGTGCCTTGCAACTACTCCCTTTTCAACTGGCATAAGCATACCACACCTGCCCCAAAGCGTCAATTGCGCACATTGCGATTTAACAAACAATTAGCAGAAACAAAGAAGCAGGACGAAAAAAAGAGTTTTGACAAGCCTTGTCCCTGCTGATATAATAAAGATAACTCTATGGCGGTCAGCATCCAAAGCGTTGACTGCCTTTTTTCATCTCATATGCAGGAGGAGTCGAGGATGGATCAGATCGACCAGAAAATACTGGCACACCTAAAACAAAATGCGCGCGCACGTGCTTCGGACATCGGAAAAGCCGTGCATCTGTCCGTGTCGACGGTCATCGAGCGCATTCATAAAATGGAAGATGCCGGCGTGATTTGCTCGTACACGGTCATCACCAACGACGCCAAGGTCGGCAACGATGTCACTGCCTTGATTGAAATTTCCTTGGAGCATCCGCGGTTTAACGACTCGTTTTCCGAGAAGGTGATGGAACACCCCAACGTCATCTCCTGCTATTATCTCACCGGCAGCTATGACTACATGGTCAAGGTCAACTGCCGTTCTTCCGATGAACTGGAAACCATTCACCGCTGGATCAAGGATCAGTCCGGCGTGTGCCAGACGCAGACGCATTTTGTGCTGCGCACAATCAAGAACATCTACTCGGCTCTGCCGGCTGACCCTGCATCCGCAGAATAGCACCGCGCGTTGTTACTGCGCTGCGGTTGCGCTCTCAAATTCTTCAATGACTGCGGCACGCAGCTTTTCCATGCGCTCCGCATCCTTGCCGCCTACCGGCTTGCCGTCAATCTCGCAGGCACGCAGGCACAGCTTGCTGGAGCTGGACACGATGATTTCATCCGCGTCAAACAGCTCTTCCAGCGTATACGGCGTCTCGCTCACCGGAATTTCCAGCTTCTTGCACGCCTGAATCAGATGTGCACGCGCGATGCCCGGCAAAATCAGATTGTCCGTCGGTGCGGTGATAAACTTGCCGTCCTTGAGAATGGACACATTGCTGTGTGCGCACTCGGTGACGCGGTTGCCCGGACGATAGAACACAGTCTCCTGACAGCCTGCCTTCTTTGCCTTTTCCGATGCAACACAGGACGGAATCAGATTCAGCGTCTTGATGTTGCAGTGCAGGAAACGGGTGTCCGGCTGCGTAATCAGCTTAATCGGTTCCTTGCAGTCTCCGATGACCTGCGGAATAATCATAATCCACAGATTGCCTGCGCCCTCTGTATATGCATGGTTGCGAATGCCGGTGCCGCGCGTCACCTGATAGTAAACAAACAGCTCGGTATCGTCCATCTTATCCACCATTTCCTGCAGCAGCTGCTTGAGCTCCGGCTTGGTAACCGGCATGACAATATCCAGCAGTCCTGCGCTGTTAAAGAAGCGGTCGATGTGCTCGTCAATCGCAAAAATCTTGCCGTTGCGCGCCGGACCCGCATCATACACGCCGTCGCCAAACCAACAGACGCGGTCGTTCATCGGAATGGACATCTCGTCCAGTTCTCCGTATTTTCCGTTATAATAGCCCAGTGTTTTCATTTTCTGCCTCCCAAATAAGGAAAATCTATTCGAAATTGCGCGCGCATGGGCGCACACGCAATCTGCTTACCATTATACTGATTTTCGCGTCAAAGGACAAGCGAATTTCCAAAAAAGTACGACATAAACCATGCCGTTCGGACAAAAAACGTCCGAACGGCATGGTTTTATTTGTCTGCTGTTTTATATGCCAGCGGTTCCGCATACCAAATCTTCTGTTGGACGGATGTTCCCGCGGCCATCTGATTGATTAACTGACAAATCAGATGCACCTGCTGTGACGGATTGATGTCCACGGTTCCATAAATTTCTCCGTCATCAATCCGCTGCTGCATCGCCTGCGTTTTGTTGATGCCCAGAATCAGCGGGCTGTCCCAGCCCTTTCGCTGGTAAAAATCATAAGCGCCGAGCGCCATATCATCGTTGTTGCAGACAATCGCCTCCGCCTCCCGCAGCTCCTGTTCGGACAGCGTGCCCAACTGCTCGGCTGCGCGCTGCCGAGCCCAATCCGCAGACAAGCCGGCAAGCTGATTCATCGGCAGGG
>OCTW011602621.1_pt1 | contig 27076 bp, 19 predicted proteins | sample 1539671 | NCBI WGS metagenome assembly OCTW01 (sample SAMN02144230, study PRJEB22623) | gut metagenome | biome: sheep rumen | host: Ovis aries | place: New Zealand | reverse complement strand
TTATAGGCAATGACACAGATGTTGGCGCAGAGAGAGCATGACTATTTCGCAGAGACTGTAATCTGTGCCAACTGCTATATTGTTGCCTTAATTTTTATAATTCAATTGAATTATTTAGAATTTAACTTTAATTATTCTGTGAGCTCGCGTTTAGATTTCACAAAGACGCAGATAAATTTCGTGGACTTAGGTTTCTAGGTATTGCTGGAGCCGCTTGAAGGCTGGGGTAAGCAGTGTGGTCTCGACTTCCTGTCCGCTGGGTGAGCGGAAGCGGCACAGGCGTTGCTTGGGCTGCAGGGAGCTGATGAGTTGGATGTTGACGATGGTGCTGCGGTCGGCACGGACGAAGACTGCGGGATTGAGTTCTTTCTCCAGCGCGCCGAGACTTATGAGCACGGTGGCGGAGGAGTGGAATGATGTCATTAGCGAGTAGTTACCATCGCCCTTGAAGTAGGCTATGTCCTTGAGGTCGGCAATGATTGTGCCGCTGGCTGTGCGTAGGGTGATATGCTCGTCGGTCGCCTTGTCGGTTATCTTCAGTATGTTGCGTGCCAGGTCGTTGGTGGCATTCTTGATGGCTTCGCGGCGTATGGTCTCTATCATCTGTTCGCGCTGCTGTTTCTCCTGCTGCAGGCGTATGAGTCGGCGGCGGTTGCGGCGTTTCTCATACCATCGGGCTGCTCCCCATATGGCTGCTGCCAGCAGGAGCAGGGCTATGAGCCATATCCACCAGTGCTGCCACCACTGGAGCGGCGGCTGGATATAGGTGTCCTCCTCATCATAGGCTAGCAGGTCGGCGGGGCGGAAGGACGTCATCTCTTCCAGTCCTGCCATCCACACGGTGCCGTCGGATTGTTCGGCCATGGTGGCCATAAGAGGCTCTTGAGAGGTGAATCCGTTGAGGTTGTTGAAGAAGCGGGTGCCGCTCGTGGTATAGCTGCTGTCGAGGCGGCTGACGAAGAGTCCGTCGATGGCCGCTACGACCAGGTAGCCCTTGGGTGAGACATGGAGTGAGCGCACTTCATGGCCGGCCAAGCCCTCCACTGTCAGCGGCTCAATATGGCTGTTGCGGATGAGAAAGACGGAATCTTTGGACGCGAAGATGATGTTGCCGCGAGTGTCGCGCTCCATGGTGGTGATAATGAGCTGCTGAGGGTAATCCACCTTGTTGCCGTTGGTGTAGAGCCCAAAGGTGGAGCCTATCCACAGGCGGCCTTGCCTATCTTGGGCGGCGCACCAGGGATGGGGTATGTCGATTGAGAGAGTGTCTATAGCGAGGGTCTGCGTATTGATGGCGCAGACGGCCTTGCGGCTGCCTACGATGAGGCGACCGCCTGCCTCGGCCACGAAGATATAGCGGTCGTTGGGTAGTCCGAGCCAGCTCACCTGGGGCGTGGAGCCTGGGCTGATGCAGGCAATGTCGCCGTTGCCTGCCATATATACCTTATTATTTATATTGACGGCGGAGGGGGCGTAATAGTTGTTGGAGTTATCGTCAAGTATCTTGTTGCCGTGGAGGATCTTGCCGTTGAGGGTGCCGAGGATGAGGGTGCCGTCGTCGGATGTGGCGATGGCGCGTACGATATCGTCGGGGTCGGTGAGGCGGTGGTTGGTGAAGCAAAGGTTGTAGAAGCAGTAGAGCCCTTGGTAGGTGGCCACCCACAGGCGGCCCCAGCGGTCAACGAGCAAATCCTTGATGAGGTTGAAACCGGAAGCGATGGCTTTCACCTCATGGCCGTCGTATTCATAGACGGTATGCTCGTCGGCTATGACGAGATTGCCGTTGGCCAGCGTCCTGACGGTGAGTCCGTAGTTGGCGGAAGTGAAGGGGAAGGGCGTGCGCGTGGTCAGGCCGCGGGCAGTGATGGAGTAAATGCCGCTGGAGGCGAAGGCCAGTCCGCCGGCAACGGTGAATATGTCGGCTTTGGTGGAGAGGAGCTGTGTCCTGCCCCGGTGTAGGCGGTAGAGCCCCTTCGGCGTGGGGATATAGATGCCGGAGGTGTCGAGGCAGAGCTTGCGGTCGGGAGTCATAAGGTCAAGCAGCGGACTGCGCACTACGGGCTGGTAGCCTTTGGGTGTGAGCCGGCACAGCAGGCGGTGAGTTTCCTGCTCGTTCTCCAGCAGCATATAACCGTTGGGCAGCATGGGGGTGTTGAAATTGTTGAAAAGCCTATGGCCCTCTGGGTCAATGGGGCGGGGCTCCACGCTGCTGAATGAAGTAAGCCACTGGCGGCGGAAATCGAAGGCCCATACGCTGCCTTCCGTTTCGGCAAAGCCTACGATGTTGAGTCGGCGCCCCTTGAGGAAGGGGGTGAACTGCCGGCCGTCATAGCGCACGAAACCCGAGAGGGTTCCTACGTAGATATAGCCGCGAGAGTCCTGCCAGAGGCGCTCGGTCTGCATCTGTGGCAGGCCGTCCTGGGTTACGAAGCGGCGGAAGGTGAGACGGCTGTCTATCTGCGACTGTCCGACGAGGCAGAGGCACAGGGTCAATGCTGTGAGAAATATGTGTTTTTTCTTTTGCATGATGCAAATTTACTGAAAAACGCGTAGTGGGGAAAATATTGTCCTGAAAATATTCTCCAAATGGATGAGTTCGTCACGCAGGGAGGGGAGTTCATCAAAATATTTTTTTTGCCACCTGGATTTCCGTGCATTTTTCCAATGTTAAGCCTAAAAACAAAGTCCCCCTCTTATCATGATAAGAGGGGGTATTGTAAGTTAACGGGACGACAGTTAAAGGTCTATTGCTTATTGCTTCTCCACTTCTGAGTGCGGATGGCGATGTTGCGGGCTATGCACTGGCTGTAGAGCCAGGGCTCGCAACTGTGGATGTCGCCGGTGTTGATGATGCCGCGATAAGGCCTGTACTCGGAGCCGCTGTAGCCGCTGACCACGAGGACGCGTGGTGACTGGCAGAGGCTGACGCGGATGGTGTCGTGGAGCATGGCGCTGACGGTGTCGGTGCGCCAGTTGACGGGGTTGATGGCTATGCAGCTGGCTGAGATGAGGGGCTTGGCATAGCGCGGAGCCTTGACGGTGTTATAGCAGATGGTGACTCCAACGTCGCTCTCGCCCTTGGCACCCTTTATATGTGTGGTCTGCAGGGTGTCGCGGGGTGTTATCTTCCAACCCATGACGTAAGCGGCGGCGAGGTGGCTGTAGGTCTGGTCGTCCATGTCCTTTAGCAGGCCGACCACGGCGATGGCACCTTGGCTGAATCCCGCCAGGATGAAGGGGCGGCTGGGGTCGCGATGCAGCAGGAAATGGTGGAAAGCGGCCCTGACATCGTCCATTGGCAACTGCATGCGTTGGTTGACGGTGTCCTCACTCTGGGTGACGAATGCTTCAATGGTGGTGTGGCGATAGTAAGGGGCATAGAAATTGTTGCCGGGTCCCATATAGGCGGCTATGCGGCTGATTTCGTCGGCCATATGCTGGCGATGGATTGGATTCCATACGTCGGCGTAGTGGCAGGGGAGGCTATCGGAAGGGGTGAGCCAGTCTTTCTCCCAGGTGGAGACGAGGTAGAAGATGTCGGCTCCGGTGCCGGCGGTGTCGCTGAGGGCTGTGTACCACATGGTGGTATCGGCATAGTCGGGCGGGGCCGGTATGTGCTCGGTGGTGCCGCGGCTGGCTACGATTATGCCGAATATCACAGCTGCTGCTGCGGCAGCGGTTGTGGCGGCTTTCTTTTTCATGGGGTGAGGTATTGTTGCTGTATGAAGCGAAGTTCTGCCTCGAGCATCTCGAGCTGGGGCATGGGACTGCCTGCCTGACGTGCCATCTGGAGCGGACGCGTGTAGAGATAGTCAATCTCCATGGGGCGGCGGTAGTCGTAGTCGAGTTTCATGGAAGGGGAATACGGCGTCATGTGTTGGGTGTTGTAAATCATCTTGTCGGCAAAGGTGAAGTCAATATTGCTGACGCCACAGGCCTGGGCGGCCCTGATGACTTCGAGCATCTGGCTATGGATGAGCTGGCGGGTGGCGGGCTGGCTCAGCAGTTGGTCGGTCTGGGTGTGAAGAGCGACGGTCATTCCGTTGAAGGGCATGTTCCAGACCGCTTTCTTCCAGCGTGCCTCATGGTACTCTACGGTGTTTGCATCCACCCCAGCTGCGCGGAGGTCGGTTACCACACGGTCGATGATGGTTGGGTCAGAACATGAATAGTTGCCGATGTTGATGTTGCCGTAGCACTGATGGTTGACGATGCCAGGCTCGGTCTTAGCACTGCATATGAAGGCTAGGCCGGCAGCAAGAGCCACGCCGGGCATTTGCCTTTGCAGGTCATCCTCCAGACCGAGGCCGTTCTGGATGAGGATAACGAGTGTGGTGGGCTTGAGCAGGGGAGTGAGCAGCGATGGGAGCAAATGGTTGTTGACGGACTTGAGGCCCACCAGCACTATGTCGCAAGGGGGCATAGTGCTGCTGCTTTCATAGACGAGGGGATGTGGCAGATGAAAACTGCCGTCACAGGAGTTGATCTGTAGGCCATGGGTGAGGACATAACGATAGTCGCTGTGGAGCAGAAAGTGAACTTCCTGCCCACAGCGAGCTAGTTTAGATCCATAGTAGCCGCCAATGGCTCCTGTGCCGATGACAGCGTAGGTCATAAATTGGTTATTTCTTTGCGGGTATCTTGGGCGTGGGTGCTGCCTTTACGCTGAGGAGCTCAACCTTGAAGATGAGTGCGGAGTAGGGCTTGATAGGCGAGTTAGGGTTCTCGCGATCGCCGTAGCCGAGCTCTTGAGGGATGTAAATCTCCCACTCGGAGCCTGCGGGCATGAGCTGCAGGGCTTCGCTGAAGCCGGGGATGACGCCCATGACGCCAAACTCTTGTGGTTTGTTGCGCTTGTAGGAGGAGTCGAAGACGGTGCCGTCGATGAGGCGGCCCTCATAGTTGACTTCTACCTTGGAGTTGGACTTGGGCACCTCGCCGTTGCCCTGCTTGATAATCTTGTACTGCAGGCCACTGGGCAGGGTGACTACGCTGTCTTTCTTGGCATTTTCGGCCAGAAAGGCTTCGCCAGCGCGGCGGTTGTCGCCGTACTTGCGCTCCATGAGCTCATTGTGGTAGTACTCCATTTGACGCTGGGCGATATGCATGGCGGAGTCGGCGGTGATGGTGGTGTCACTCTGCTGGATGCCAGCCAGGAATCCACGGAGAAACTCGCTCTTATTAACAAAGTTGGCGGAGGGATCGTCGGTTATTTCCTTGTTGATGTTCTCAAGCATCTGGTTGGACACCTGATCGCCTATCTGAAGTCCGGCGGCGTAGGCCTTGAGGGCGGGGTCGTTGTGCTGAGCCATTTCCTGAAATCCGCGAATGAAGTCGCCCATATACTTGGTGGTGTCGATGCCCATGCGCTGAGCGAGGTAGCCGGTAAGTCCGTTGCTGTTGGCGTAGCCGATGGCGTAGCTGAAGCGGTCAACGCTGACTGTGTCGGGTGCAGCGGGGGCTGCAACTTCTATCTTGGGCTGTTTGGAGGTCTTGGCCTTCTTGGCTTTCTTCTGTGCGCTCACGCTGCCACTGGCAACGAGAGCGATGAGTAAAAGGATGATTATGCGTTTCATTGTGGTTTTTTATTTTTTGGGGAAGTATAAGGGATGGGTTTTATCTTTATCCTTATTCTTCCTTTTTCTTTACTTTCTTATATTATTGCTCCTTATATTATCTGCCCTGCATGGTTACCTCTGAGGCTGCCTTGACGAGCTTGATCTTGAAGATGAGTGCAGAGTAGGGCTTTATTTGGCCCATGTCGCGATTTCCGTAGGCCTGGTCGTAGGGCACGTAGAGCTCCCACTCTGACCCCTCGGGCATGAGGGTGAGGGCCTGCTGCCATGCGGGGATTACTTGATTGAGAAGTATCTCGGTGGGCTTGCCACTATTGTTCTTTTCGGATGAGTCGAAGACGGTGCCGTCGATGGTCTTGCCTTCATAGATTACCTGTACCTTGGCATTGGCAGCCGGTTTGGGACCATTGCCCTCGGTGAGGACTTTGTAGAGGGTACCACCGGACAGTTTCTGTATGCCTTCTTCCTTGGCTTTCTTTGCGATGAATTCTTCGCTTTTCTTCTTGTTGTCACCAAAGGTCTTGCTCAGGTATTGGTCCTTATAGGCATCGACGCGTTTGTTGAGCTCAGTGCGAATTGTCTCAATAGGAACGATGGGTTCACCCTTGGTACCCTCGATGAATCCGGCCACTAACTGCTGGAGGTTGATGGTCTTGGTGGAGTCCTGACCGAAGAGCTCACTATTGGCTGCGGAGAATACCTGTGTGCCAATCTGCTGGCCAATTTGGATGCCGGCATAGTAGGCAGCGAGTTTTTTGTCGTCGCCTGCCTGTGCAGCGGCGGCAAAACCTTTGTAGAATTCGTCCATGTAGGCGGTGTCAACACCAAGCTGGTTGGCGAGGTACATCTTGACGCCCTGAGAGTTGGCTACACCGAGTTCATAGCTGAGGGTGTCAAGGTCGGTCTTGGGGCTTCCCTTGGGGATGCCGCCATTGTTGCAGGCGCTGAAAGCCACGATGGCTGCGGCTGCGATGAAAAGAATCTTTTTCATTGTTTTTTGTTGGTTTATGAGATTGTTGAATTGTTTCTGTTTATATAGTTCTGATGGTGTCGGTGGTTTCTATATGGCTATTCTATAGAGATGAGTTCTACGTCGAAGATGAGTGCGGAATAGGGTGGAATGCTGTCGCCTGCGCCATTGGCTCCGTAGGCCAGATTATAAGGGATGAAGAAGCGGTACTTGGAGCCTTCGGCCATCAGTTGTACGCCTTCAGTCCAGCCAGCGATGACTTGATTGAGACCAAAGACGGCAGGGGTTCCGCGACGGTAGGATGAGTCGAAGACGGTGCCGTCGATGAGACGGCCTTCATAGTGGCACTTTACGCTGTCGGTAGCCTTGGGTTTGCGGCCGTTGCCCTGGGTGAGTATTTTATACTGCAGGCCGCTGGCCAGCACGGTTACACCCTCCTTCTTGGCATTGTCGGCCAGAAACTGCTCGCCGGCCACTCTAAGCATAGCACCTATCTCTTCGCGTTTCTTTTTGTTTTCTTCTTCTACTTCAGCCATGAAGTTCGAGGCTATTATCTGTGCCTCTTTCATGTCCATTTGGGTTTTAGCATCGCTGATAACATCCTTGATAGCCTGGGCAAAGTCATCGATGACGAGCTTGTCGCCGCCCATGGCTTTGAGCTGGTGGCCTATGCCGAGGCCAAGTGCATAACTTACTTTATCCATTTTTTAGATTTATATAATATATGTTGCCTATTTGTTTGGGCTGCAAAAGTACGACTTTTAACTCAATATGACTCCATGAGGCGTGGAATAATTAAAGAAATTAACGATTATTTAATATTGCAGGGTAATGTTGCCCTCGCTGTCGATACGTATGGGCGAGTCTTGAATATCTTCTTCAGTGAGTCGTTTGATTTCCTTGGCCACAGATAAGGTGTGGTCAATGCGTGGCCCCACGCCCTTGGTCTGGATAAAGGAATAAATCTTGCCATGGTGAAAGGTGCCATTAGTGCCGATTGTGATTTTCACGATTGGGGAGTAGCCGGAGATGCCGGTGAGGTTCATGCCGTAAGGGGTACAGAAGTTGCCAAGACTGTAGGCGATGAAACGATCTTTATAGACCTCCATGGCGCGGACTACGTGAGGGCCGTGGCCATAGACTACGTCGGCACCGTTGTCAATGCAGAAATGGGCGAAGTTGCGCAGGTCGCCGCGGTTCTCGCCAAGGAAGGTTTCCTGTCCGTAGGGCAGGTGATTGTGGGCCTTGCCCTCGGCGCCACCGTGAAAGGAGACAATGACTATATTAGATTTTTGGCGCAGGTCGGTGAGTATCTTTTTTACTAGGTCGAGGTCGGAATGTTTGAGAGTGTAGGAGTTGTGACCAAAGGCGCAGATGCCGTATTTCACTCCGTTAAGTTCAACCACAATGCTCTCTTGATGGCCGGCAATGCCGCAGAAAGCTATGCCCTGCTCGGTGAGCATGCGCTCGGTGGATGCTATGCCCTCGTCGCCGAAGTCGCGGGCATGATTATTGGCCATGCTCAGAAAATCGTAACCTGCCTCCTTGAGTAGCGGCGTAAAATGAGTGGGCATGCGAAAGGAGTAACTGTTAGGGCCGCTACCTTTAGTGCTTTGTCCGCTGTCGCAAATAGCGCCTTCAAGATTTCCTACGGCAATTGAGGCTTGACGGGTAATATCCTTGGTGTCGCGGAAGATGTCGCGTCCATCGTTAGCGGGCAACTGCACGGTTGGGAATGTGGTGCCCATCATTATGTCACCGGTCATGGCAATGGTAAGAGTGTCGGCGTTGTTCTTGGTGGTGTGTGCACTGATGGTGGTGGCCATGAGCAGACTTAATAGAAATAGTTTCTTCATTTCGTCGTAAAACAAGTTTATGATTATACATTTGAGCATTCAAAATTACGAAAATATGCTACGATGGCAAAATTTTCTAATTAAAAACAAGCGCGATGCGTGAAAATATGTATTTTTGCATTTCAAAAAATACGTATCTGTGAGTGACGGAAATTTCAACAGAGCCTTACTGCCCCACGGAGGTTACGCAAGCGGTGTGAGAGCAGGAGAGGCTGCGGAGCGCATCCGTGCTGCTAAGACGCTGGAGCGACTGCTGGCAGAAGTCATGCCTGATATGGCAGACGCGGAACGCAATGCCATGGTAAAACGGTTTAAAGAACTATTGACAGAAAAATGAAAAGAATTCTTTTCTTTGCTGCATTTGTAACGCTCATTGCTTCATGCGGTCAAAGGGCTGAAAAGGCAGAAAATGATGATTCCATCGTGGAAATTCAAGAGCCTCAGATGCTACCCGATACGATGTTGCCCTCTGCATCGACAGTGAGTTACAGCATAGAGGTAACTGATACCTCGATGAGTGGAGAGCTGGCTTCGATCCGCAGCCTTTACGACGGAGGAGATGGATGGTTTACATTCCGCGCAAACACACTGCGCAATGCCGACTTTGGCGGCAAGGTGACGGGCTCACCCACCAAAGTGGTCAAAGACTGGCAGTTTGATACCTACTTTGATGCTACAAAGACGTCAATGGGTACATGGGGCGGCGGCACGGGGTGGACTGGTCAGCCTCTCTACCTGCGCCAATCCGATGAGATTATTGTGGCATCGCTGTGCGGTCGAGCCTATTTCCTCAATTTTCAGGATGGAACAGAGAGCCGCCCTTATCTTGACGTGATTAATCCAATCAAGGGAACATGTAGCTTGGAGCCGGAAAAGCGCAACTTGCTCTTTGTTGGGCACGGAATTCCTAAGGTGCCGCCTATGAGCCAGTTGGTTTTTGACCTCAGGAAGCATAGTCGTACGTTCGCCTCCGGTGCCGACCGCAAGGCAGGTAGGGGATGGGGTGCTTTTGACTCCTCGCCTGTGGTGGTTGGCGGTTTTCTCTTCTGGCCTGGTGAGAATGGTACCATATATAAATATAAGGTGGGTGATTCCACCATTACTCTTCATACGGTATTGCGCTATCGTTGCCACGGTGCTGCGCCAGGCGTAGAGAACAGTCTGTGCGTTTACCGTAACTATGGCTACTTTGGCGATAACCACGGTAATATTCTCTGTATCAATCTTAATAATATGAAGCCTGTGTGGCATTACGATAACCATGATGACATAGACGGCAGCCTAGTCTGCGAGGAGGTGGACGGTGTGCCTTACATCTACGGCGGATGTGAAGTGGATAAGCAGGGCGACCGCGGTATCTGCCACATGGTGAAGCTTAATGGCCTGACAGGCCAGCTTGTGTGGGAGCAACAGATAGCCTGTCGTAAGCTCAACTTGGGCGGCAAACATTTTGACGGTGGTCTCTATTGTACACCACTGCCTGGTAAGGGCGACTGCAGAGACCTGCTGTTTGCCAATATCTGCCAGCGTGATAATAGCAGCAATGCTGAATTTACTGCATTCTCCAAGGAGACGGGCGAGATTGTCTATCGTACTGCCCTCAAAGCCTTCGCCTGGTCAAGTCCTGTGGCTTTTCTTAATGAAAAAGGTCAAACATTTATCTTTACTGGTGACTCTTCGGGCAATGCTTACCTCATTGAGGGTAAGACAGGTCGCATAATCTTTACAGAACATATGGTCAATAACTTTGAGTCCTCGCCTGTGGTGGTGGACAATCATTTGGTGGTGGGCTCTCGCGGCACGGAGATATATAGATTTTCCATCCAATAAGTGATGGAGCACGGAAAAGAATAACTATGGCAAACAAAATGTCTGGAAGAATGGCCTGTGTGCCAAGAAAGTGCTAACTTCGCGGGCAAAACTAAGAAGAGCATGTTTGCGAGGTCAAGGAATTTTATTTTTGCAGGACTACTGATGCAGATAGTGCTGATGCTGTCTGGGTGCATGGGTGAGGGCGGTAGCCTGGGCCTTGGTCGCGCCTGTGACTCGGTGGTTATCAACGAACTGATGCTGTCAAACCGAACTGGTCTGCTGGCTCCCGATGGTAAGACGCGCAACTGGGTGGAACTGAAGAATTTGTCTGCTTCGCGGGTGGAGTTGAGGGACTATACGTTGGCAGTAGCAAGCCATGCCGACTCGGATGCTGACAGCGAGTGGACCCTGCCCGACACGGCAATTGCCGGCGGAGGTAGTCTGCTCGTTTATTTCTCCAAGAAAGGTGGTAAGGGAAAGGCTGGTATGATCTTTGCCAAACTCAAGTTGGGCAAGAAGGGAGGTTATCTGCGTCTGCTACGCGATGGTGACATCATGGACCAGGTAAAGTACACAGATATGCCTACGGACCAGTCGCTAAGCCGCAGAGAGGACGGGTCCTATGAAAAAACTTATATGCAGACCCCTGGCTTTAATAACACGAAGGAGGGCTATGAGCAATATAATGTATTGATTGACAGTCAACGTAAAGACCCTCTGCTAATTTGGGAGGTGATGAGTCGCGCAGAAAGAAACACTGCTAACTGGGTGGAACTTAAGAACGTGGGTGACACAGCGGTTGATCTGTCACAGTACACCCTTAGCAGCAAGAAGGGCAAGGAGTGGCAGTTGCCTGACAAGAAGTTGGCTGCAGGCCAGACAGTAGTAATACAGATGGCTGGTCGCAATGCTAACAGGTTTAACCTCTTACATGCCACCATAAAGATGGGCAATGCCGAGACGGTAATGTTGACTAAGGATGGACATTTTGTGGATGGTGTGTGTGCCAAGCCCACCATTATAGGAACATCAATAGGCCGCACCAATGGCCGCAAAGGCTTCTTCTTTTTCGCATCACCGTCGCGCGGAATGGAGAATACGGGGCCACACCGTTTTATTGCCGAGCAGCCGCGGTTGGATAGGGAGGCGGGTATATATAATAAGGTAAGGAAATTGGTACTTCGCCTTGACTCGTGCGGTCGTGTGGTGCACTATACCTTAGATGGCAGTGAGCCTACAGCCAGCTCGCCAGTGTGGAGGGACTCGCTGATTATAACTAAGAGCACTGTAGTGCGAGCCTATGCCGAGGGCGACTCCGCTACTCTGCGCAGCAGCATTATGACGGCCAGCTATCTAATAAATGAGAAGCACAGCCTGCCAGTGCTGTGTGTGTCAATGAACAGCGCCGACCTTTACGATTATAACCGCGGCATTTATGCTCAGGGTCCAGGCTACTCACCACAGTGGCCCCATTTGGGAGCCAATTTCTGGAAGTCGTGGACCAAGAATGCCCATGTGGAGTTTTTTGACGACAGAGAAGGGTTTAGCACTGACTGCGGCATAAAGATATTTGGTGGATATTCAAGAATGGAGGCCAAGAAGTCTTTCTGCCTGAAGTTTAAGAACACTTATGGTGCCAAAGAACTGACCTATGATTTTTTTGATCAGGGTAAGCTCGTGACGCTTAGCAATCTGGTGCTGCGTTCTGGTTCACAGGACTATAACCGCTGTATGGTACGCGATGAGTTCTTTACCAGCCTGATGGCTGAGCAAAGCCCTACGTTGCTTACGCAGCCATATCGTCCAGTGGCTCTGTATATCAATGCGGAATACTTCGGCCTTTATTATCTGCGAGACAAGATTGACCGTGATTTTGTTGCCCAGCGACTTGGTGTGAGTAACGACTCTATAACTATACTCATGTCGATGGGCTATCAGGAGGAGGGCAACAACAGGGAATATAATCGCTTGATGAATTTCATCACCAGCCGAAGTATGGCAGAAAAAGATAATTATGAATATGTCAAGGATAGGGTTGACCTACAGGGATTGATAGACTATAAATTGGGTGAGATATACTCAAGTAATACTGACGTGGGCAACATTCGCTATGTGCGCTCTACTGACGAGGGCAGCGACAAGAAGTGGCATTTTGTCTTTTATGACCTTGATGCCACCTGGGTGGGCTATAAGCCTACGGCGTCTTTCTATCTCTCCGTAGGCGCCAACAGCGATAATCAGGTGGACGTGAGCGTACACAACAGGATGATAAACCGGCTACTGGCTAACCGCGACTTCCGCCAGTTGTTTATGGAGAGGCTGTCGCACCACCTGCATAACACATTTAGTACCAAGAATGCGACGGCTGTGTTTGATGCCTTGGTGAAGACCGTGCGTCCCGAGATGAAGCGCAACTGCGAGCGTTGGCCGCAGCTGCGCTACGACACTTGGGAAAAAAATATAGTAAAATTCCGTGAGAAATTTGCTGTAAAAAACAGGAAGATGCTTAATGATTTGCGTCAGTTGTTGTCAATAACTGAGGAAGAAAACAAGAGGTATTTTTACGACCTGGGATATTAAGGAAGGTCGCAATTCGGCGAGACAGCATCAATTATTTATTTTTCCAGCATTACAGAGCGCAGGTATTCGATGTCAGCTTCGCTGACGCCGCTCTCTATCCAGTAATTGTAGAAACACTGAGTAAGATCCGTATCTGGCCAGTGGTTCTTCATCCACGGCAGTAGCTTGCGGAAGCCGACATGGCCACGGTAGCGCTTGTGGCCTTTCAGGCTTGACAGTTCATAGTCGCGACAGAGGTCCACCTCGCTCATGCCAAGCACTCCTTCTATAAGGAAGCTCAGTGTTCCGCAGCGGTCGCAGCCTACTCCGCAGTGCCAGTCAACAGATTTACCTTCACGCAGGCGGCTGATAATCCAGATAAGAGCCTGGGTATATTTTTCGCGCTGGGACGACAGGCCATAGCTGTCGGCCACAATGCGGATGAAATCAATATTCTCGCCCATGCGTGAGGCTTTGAGGTGAGGCTCTCTGCGGAAGAGGCCGCGCAGGTCTAACTCAGCGGTAACATTAAGGTTTTCCACCAGGTCGTGATAGCCCTCGGGGGTTACTTCGTCAAGGTGAGCACTGCGAAAGAGTTTGCCATATCTGATGGGTACGCCAAAGCTGGTAGGCCATCCGCCAATGTCGCGCACATTGTTAGAGCCGGCTACGCGAATCATGCGCACCTGTCCCACAGTGCGAAATTTGCCTTCGTCCAGTAGCGCCACGGTACTGTCGGTATGAACCTCCTCGGCTTTGTAGTAGTATATGCGGTTAGGCAGAAGGTTGGTAATGAGGTATGAGGTGGCCTTCGTGGAGGTGGGCGAGTGGGTGAGCGAGTCTGAGTAATCGCTATGCTCGCTAAGGGTTATGCGAATCTCTGCGATGTTGTCGGAAGCAACGGTAGGTGTCCAACTGATGCTTTTGCCTGCAGGACGGTCCAGCCTTTCTCCATAGAGATCGCAGTTGGTATACTTGGTGATGACCGTCAAGTCGCAATCGTCATTATAATAATATGTGCTGTCTGCCATATAGGCTTGCACAGCAGGATTTTCAATGTTGACTACCTCTATGCTGTCCTGCGCCCACGCCTGCAGCGTGATTGTCAGAAGAAGTGAAATAAAGGTTCTTTTCATTGGAGGTGGTTATTCGCTTTGTTTAAGTTGCTCTACGTATTTGTCTATCTTTATCATCTCCTGCGGGATATCGATGCCCTGTGGACAATGGCTAACGCATCGGCCACACCCTATGCAGTGATTTGCCTGTCTCAGGCGCGGCACGCTGCGGTCGTAGCCAATAAGAAATTCGCGGCGCAGCTGGGCATAGTCCTCGCTGCCGGGCATGGGCAGGCGTCCCTCGTTCTTGCATTTGTTGTAGTGAACAAATACGGCAGGGATGTTGATGCCGTAGGGACATGGCATACAGTATTTGCAGTCATTACAGGGGATGGTCTCAAATCCCACTATCTCCTCTGCTATGTTGGTATGGAGAAACTCCATCTCCTCTTCGTCAAGGGGCTCCAGCGGACAGTAAGATAGCAAGTTATCCTTGAGATGCTCCATATAGGTCATGCCGCTCAGCACGCTTGCCACTCCCTCGCGAGTGCCGGCATAGCGGAAAGCCCATGAGGCCACGCTTCTGTCAGGATCTTTGCGCTTGAGTTCCACTGCCACAGGCTGTGGCACATTGCTGAGTCGGCCGCCCAGCAGGGGCTCCATTATTAGGGCGGGGATGTTGCGTTTGTGCAGTTCTTCGTACAGATACTCGGCATCGGTGTTGCGCTCGTTGATTTCATTGGCATAGTGCCAGTCAAGGTAATTGAGTTCGATGAGCACTATATCCCAATGGTAGCGACCTTCATCATGCCACTGCAGTAGCATGTCGAATATCTTGATGTCGCCGTGGTAGGAGAATCCCAGATTGTTTATGCGTCCGGCAGCACGTTGTTCCACCAGCCAGTCAAGCAGGTGATTGTCCATGAATCGGCCGTTGAAGGCAGCGAGGGCATCACCATTTTCGTCAGGCATGCCTATGCCGTGCAGCAGGAGTATGTCAACATAGTCCACCTGCAACTGCTTAAGTGAATTTTCGAACATTTCCTTCGACTCTTTCAGCCCCCAGGTCTCAGGGGCGAAGTTAGACAGCTTGGTGCTCACAAGGAAACTGTTTCGCGGATGACGGCTTAGGGCTATGCCGGTAACGCGCTCAGAGTCGCCCTTGCAGTAGGCCGGAGAAGTGTCAAACATATTGAGACCGTGGTCCATGGCGTAGTCCACGAGGCGGTTAACCTGTTCCTGGTCGATGGGTGCCTCGCTCTCACGTGCGGCTGTGCCGTCGGTGGTGGGCAGTCGCATCATGCCATAGCCCAGCAGCGATACCTGCTTGTCGCCCAGGGTGCGCATTGTCATCTTTCCCTTGGGTGGCTCCTGTGTAACGACGGTGGTAGTGGGATTGTTGGCCGAAGGCTTGCAGGCTGTCATTACTGCCGAGGTGGCCACCACTCCGGCTCCCATCTTCTTGAGAAATGAGCGGCGGGAAATATTGTTCTTCTTTTCTTTCATCGCGTGTGTTCTTTTCTGCTCTATCGTATATACAGTTCCTATAGTTAGTTCTTTTGGACTGCTATGTGACTTATATCTCGCGGTGCTGCTCATGGCCTTCCACATAGATGGCGGAGAACGGACGCGACGGACACACATTCTCGCAGGCTCCACAGCCTATGCATCTTTCTGTATTTACTACAGGCACCACGGGGATATTGTCGCTTACGCCATCCCATAGCGCCTCCATGGGCTCCATACTGATGGCTCCGGCGGGGCAGTGGCGGGCGCAGTTTCCGCAATTGACATGATCGGTCAGCACCACGCAATTATCCTTAATCCATACGGCGTGGCCAATCTGGATGGCTGCCTTGTCGGCGCGCTCTACGGGCTTTATGGCTCCGGCGGGGCACACCTGGGAGCACCGCGTGCACTCGGGTCGGCAGAAGCCGCGCTCGTAGCTCATCTCGGGCTGCATAAGGCGCTCAAGGGTGGTGGAGGGGCGGAGCACCTGATTAGGACATTCGGTCACACACAGCTGGCAGGCAGTGCAGTGCAGTCCGAAATGCCGCAGGCTCTTGGCACCAGGCGGCACCAGCGGTGTGCTGCGGGTAGGGATGGCTTTGTCTTCAATAACGGCAAGGCCGCCGTCCACCTTCTTTTTCTCCTGAGCCATCAGGGCTGTGCCTGCGGCCAGTGCGCTGCCAAGGAGAAAAGCACGCTTTCCTTGGTCAATGGCGGTGGTGGGCTCGGGGGCTTTGGGAGATTTGTTGGAGGCAGGCAGTCCATAGATCAGGGCAGCCTTTTTGCATTTGCTGAGGCATGTGCCACAGCTCACACAGCGACTGTAGTCAATCTTGTGATTCTTAAAGTCAATGCATTGCGACTTGCAGTTCTTGGCGCAGAGTCCGCAATCTATACATTTATCTTGGCGGAATCTAATCTTCAAGAGAGAGAAACGCGACAGGAAACCCAGAACGGTGCCTACCGGGCAGATGCTGTTGCAATAGAGGCGACCGCGTGTCCATGCCATGTAGAAGATTACTGCGAACGAGGCTATGCTTATCAATAGCGCGGGCAGCGAGCGCAGCCATGTATCGACGGAGTAGAATGAGTAGCTGTCGAAATGCTCGGCTATGGAGGCCAGACCATTGTTTATCAAAAGATAGAGAGGCTGCAGCATGGTGGAGACCATACGGCCGTAGCTGCTATACGGCGCCAGCAGCACCACTATGCCAGCCACGCCTGCCACCAGGCTGACGATAAAAAGGGCCAGCACACTGTAGCGCAGCCAGCTATGCGCCTTGGTCAGCTGATATTTATGTTTCTTGCTGGTCTTGCGGTGCAACCACGCAATGACGTCCTGCATCACTCCCAGGGGGCAGATGACAGAGCAGTATATGCGGCCGAATACCAGAGTGAGCAGCACCAGTGCGCCTATTACCACCAGGTTGAGGGCCATTACTGCGGGTAGTAGCTGCACCTTGGCCATCCATCCAAGCCATAGGTGAAGTGTGCCGGTAAAGTCTAGAAACAGCAGGGTGATGCCTATAATCATCACCAGCGCCAGGGCAATCCTAATCGTTCTTAACATGAATGTATAATCTTTTGTTCCTTAATTCCTAACTATCCTGATGCTCAGCTCGTAGAGCAGATATATTGGCACCACCACCAGGCACATGCTCACCACGTCGGGCGGGGTGATGATGGCTGCAACTATCATAATGCCTACCAGGGCGTGGCGGCGGTAGCGGCGCATCCATGCAGCGCTGATGAGTCCGAAGCGGCCCAGCATCCAGCACATTACGGGCAACTCAAACACCAGACCCATTATGAGGGTTGTGGACATGAGCGAATCCATATAGGATTCTATCGAGATAAGGTTGGGAACCTCGGTGTTTACCTGATAACTGCCGAAGAAATGCACCATCATCGGAAAGACGATGAAGTAGCTGACCAGCACGCCAATTACGAACATTCCGTAGGCCGCCAGCGTGATGCGGAGAGCATAGCGTTGCTCCTTGGTGTAAAGTGCGGGGCGCACAAAGCCAAACAACTCTTTCAGTACCCAAGGCGAGCCGACCACTATGCCAGCCCCAAAGGCAGCTGCTATATGCAGGCTAAACTGAGTGGTCAGTCCCGTGTTGATAAGATGCAAATCGCTCATTGTCACGCCCGTCAGCCTGTATGTGAGGAAGTCGCCGTGGCTGGGAGCCAGCACTATGGCAAACAGCCAGTCTTTCAGGCAGAATGCAACCACAGCCAATCCCATCACAACCGCAGCAATGCGGATGATGCAGGAGCGCAGCTCATTGAGGTGCTCCCAGAAGGTCATTCGGCGGCTTTTTCGTCGGTGTCGGTTTTCTTGCTGCTTTTTTCGGAGGTTTTGTCGGTGTCTTCGCCGTTCATGCCTTCCTTAAAGCTGCGCACTCCCTTGCCGAGTCCTTTCATCAGTTCGGGAATCTTCTTGCCGCCAAACAGTAGCAGCACGACAATTACAATCAGGACAATCTGCCAGATGCCAATTCTTCCAAACATGGTGGTAATATTTTGTAAGAGTGTGAATTACTTGATTATCAGTGCGCGCTGAAGCTTGTCGCTGAGCATAGTGTAGTGTGCCTCGCTTACGGGGTCGGCGTTGCTCACGTTCTTCAGACGGCGGTCAAGATCCTTGAGAGTCATCAGCACTGCGGCGAGAGTATCGTTAGCGGTGGAGTTGCGCATACTGGTATATTCGCTGCAAAGTGTGTTGACAAAGGTGCGCTGCAGGAAGCGGTCGTAGTTGTCCACGGGCTTGCTGGTGTTGAAGTCCTTAAAGATGGCGTTCTTCAGGTCGCTGAGGTAGTTGGCGGCACCATAGTTGGGGTTGAGCTGGCCTATGCGGTAGGTGCTTATGAGTGAAGGCAGTATACGATTGGCAACGCTCTGTAGCTGGTCGTCAGGGTTGGCGAAGATGCGGTCAGCATAGGGCACGTTGACGAGCCATTCGGGCTTCTTAAAGAGTTGTGCCTTGAGGAATGGTACCACAGCCTTGGCTTTCTCCACTGGCGGAATCTGCAGCATCTTTGTGTTCTGTTCGGGCGCTGAGGTAGTGTTGTATACACCGATAAGGTTGTTGGCTACATGGAGCATGTAGCGATAATACTGATTTACCACCTGGCCGTACATTGTGCGTACCTTGTCGCTTGTCACATCTGTATCCCAGTAGTTCCAATCGGCTAATTGCGGGAGGATGCGCTTGAGGTTTTCAATACCCAGTTCGCTGGCCTTGATTGCATCATTGCTGAGGTCTTCAGTTTGGCAGCGCGGGTCATTGACTCCTCTCTCGCCGTCACCCCACCACAGGCGATTATTGCCATCTAGGCGGCGGCTGACTTCCTGCTTGAGTACATACTGCTCATCTTCGGCAGAGAGGGCATCGGGTATGGCTTTGTAGCCCCACTCAATGGCCCATTTGTCGTAGTCGTTGATGCGGGGGAAGAGGTTCTTGACCTCAACGCCGTCGCCGGGCTGTGCCACGTAGTTGAAGCGAGCGTAGTCCATAATCGACGGGGTGTGGCCCCACTTCTCAAGGAAGCTGTTGGAGCGCAGGCTATCCACGGGCACTGTGCTTGACGAGCCGAAGTTATGCCTCAGACCGAGAGTGTGGCCTATCTCATGGGAGGAGACAAAGCGTATCAGCTCGCCCATCAGTTCGTCGCTGAATTTAGCCTTGCGGGCTTCGGGGTCAATGGCGGAGCACTGCACCTGATACCAGTCGTGCACGAGCTTCATCACATTATGATACCAGCCCACGTGACTTTCCATTATCTCGCCTGAACGCGGATCGTGAACATTGGGGCCGTAGGCGTTGGCAATGTCGGAAGCAAGATACATAATGAAGGAATAGCGGGCATCCTCCATCGACATGGTGGAGTCGTTCTCAGGCCACTCTTTGGCGGTGATGGCATTTTTCCAACCGGCTTGCTCAAAGGCGACATTCCAGTCCTTGACGCCCTGTATGAGGTAAGGCCTCCACTGCTTGGGCGTGCCGGGATCGATGTAATAGACAATCTGCTTCTTGGGCTCTATCAGTTCGCCATTGCGCTGCTTGGCAGCGTCTTCTTCGTTCTTGGGCTCAAGGCGGCGGCGTGTGATGAAATAGCGCTCCTCCACTGACTGCTGGGCATCGGAGTAAAGATCATAGCCGTCGATGAAGAAGCCCACACGGGGATCGAAGATACGTTGGCGCATAGGCTCCTTGGGCAGCAGCATAAACGAGGTGTTCATGCCGAAGGTGTAGGTGCCACCGTTGCTGGTGTTGAAGGTGCGTACTACGCGTATCTCCGTGTTGATGGGATAGGAGTGGATGCTCTCCACATAGCTGGCGCCGGGATTCTGCATCGTGATGCGCAGCTCCGTCTTGTGGTAGTTGGCAAGGCTGAAGGCATCGTTCTGCAGTAGCAGTGATGAGATGTTGATTTTGTATTTATGGTCCTTGGTCTCTTCTATCTTGAATATGCCGAGGATAGGATCGCTGCTGCTGACATTCACGGCCTTAGATATGGCGTCGATGGTGTCGGCGTGTATATACATGCGATTCTGGCGTAGCAGCAGTGCATCTTTGCCACTGGCGAAAGTTTTCTCGAAATAAACTGTCTGCTGACGCAGTTGCTCACCTCCGTAGATTTCCAGTCCTGCGGGAGTGGAGGTGAAGCGCGTCACGGTAAGCAGCATACGGCCCAGTATGCTGTCGGGCACCTCGATAAACCAGTTGTCCTCGTCCTTTGTGGCGGGCAGCATGGCGGCTTTGTCGTTGAAGATAGGCGACTTGGGTACTCCGGCCTTGGTTGCAGCAACGCCACTTTTTTTCTTGTCGTCCTTGGTGGTTTGGGGAGTCTTCGGCGCCTTAGGTGTCTTGTCGGGACTGAGGCTGAAGCCGCAGCAGATGTCGTCGGTTAGTGTCAAGCGGCCATTCTCAAATTTAATCTCACTGAATTCCTGCGCTTGCGTCATGGCAGTGCCGAGCATTAGCGACAATACGAAAATAAAGGCTTTTTTCATAGTTGTTTTTGTGTGTTTTGTTTGCGAAGTTACTAATTTCTGGCCAAATTTGTTACATTTCTGCTTGCTTTTTATGGTTTGCTGCCGTCAGGATAAGCACTCTCTTGGTCTTTCCCTCCATCACCTTAAATTTTTCACTGGGACGCTCGCCCACCAGCCACACTATATCCTTGCCGTTGGTTACCACCAGCTGGTGCTCTTTCTGGAAAGCCGTAAACTTATGGTCTATCATGTAGCGGCTTACCAGCTTGCGTCCTTTCATGCCGTAGGGTACAAACCAGTCGCCCTCCCTCACGTGGCGCACCTCCAGATGGTCGCCCACCTTGTCGGCGTCGAGCATGGCCGTGCGCGGGTCGCGGCTTATCTCCTTTATATCGCTGATGTCCACGATGCGGCTCTCGACCTCGCACTCTCGCACTCTTGTACTCTCGCACTTTCGCACTACAAACCTCTCGCGGTCGCGCAGCAGCTCATGGGTGGTGCTGTGCCACACTGCGCCGCTCTGACCGTGGCGCTGCTGCCAGATGTCGCTTATTTGCGTGGGCGTGAAGCCCAGAGGGCGCAGCAGCTCGTGGAGGGCGATGTGCTCCTTCACGTCGGCTATGTTTATGCTCATGCTGCCGTCGGCAAGCTCTACCTTATTTATATATGTGTGCTGCTCAATAAACTGTTGCGCCTCGCGGGCGTGGTCGGCATTGCTCAGCAGAGTGTCCTCTATCGAGGGATTGAGCTCCCTCAGCAGCGGCAGCAGCTTGAGTCTCACCACGTTGCGCTTTACGTCGGCCACAAGGTTGCTGCTGTCGGTAACGAAGTCCTGCCCCAACCCGCTCAGATAGTCGATAATCTGCTGGCGGCTCATGTCAAGCAGCGGCCTCACCACGTTGCCGTTGCGGCGCGGCATGCCCGCCAGGCCTCTGAGGCCTGTGCCCCTCACCATGTTGAGCAGGATGGTCTCCACATTGTCTTCGCGGTGGTGGGCCACCGCCACGCAGTCGTAGCCCTCCTTATCAATCAGCCGGCGGAAGAAGTCGTAGCGCTGCTCGCGGGCCGCCATCTCGATGCTCAGCGCGTGTTTGCGGGCATAGTCAGCGGTATGGAAATCAGCTCTGTGCAACCTCACGCCAAGGTCGCGGCAAAGGCCGATGCAGAAGTTCTCGTCGCGGTCCGATTCTGCCCCGCGCAGGTGGAAGTTGCAGTGGGCGGCCTCACACCGGTAGCCCAGCTCCAGCAGACAGCGCAGCAGGGCCACCGAGTCGGCACCGCCGCTCAGGGCCACCAGCACGCGAGCTCCGTTGGGCGGCATCACCGCGTTGCGCTCAATATCTTGAGCCACTGTCTGGGCAAAAAGGCTGGACATAAAGGAGAGAGAATAAAATTTAGGTACAAAATTAGTCCTTTTCTTGCTCTCATAAGGCCAATCATAGCAAAAAAACTGCAATATTCTTGGTGCGTAACTAAAAATGTACTACCTTTGCCGCTGCTTTCGAACTTTCGAGTTCTCGAACTTTCGAACTCTAAAGGAATGGTACCTTGGCCGAGTGGCTAGGCAACGGTCTGCAAAACCGTGTACAGCAGTTCGAATCTGCTAGGTACCTCTGGGTACACTGAAGGAATCACGCCAATTGGTGTGGTTCCTTCTTTTTTGTTCTGCTGTGCACCATCTGTCACTCCCACGTGTCCGGCCCCGCCATCAATCCGCATTTTTCTTTGATAAAACTGCGCCTTCTCTCGATGAAACTGCACCTTCTCTCGATGAAATCGCACCTTCTCTCGATGAAATCGCACCTTCTCTCGATGAAATCGCACCTTCTCTCGATGAAATCGCACCTTCTCTCGATGAAACCGCGTTTTTTTGCTGTCGAGTCACGAAATACTTCGATGAAACCGCGAATTTTTCAATTAAACTCCTTTCTCCAGCCCCTGAGTTGCGACCTCGCGTAAAGTAACTTCGTGTCCACGCAATTTATTCCCATGCTTTTGAAATTTATTCCCGTTCTCCCGCAATTTAATTCCGTTCTCCCGCAATTTAATTCTGAGCTCCCGCAATTTAATCGCGAGCTCATGAAATAATTTAGGTTGAATTTAAAATAAATCAACTTGAATTAAAAATAAATCAACTTAATTTTTTTGAAAATCAACTTAAACTTTTTGAAAATCAACTTAAATTTTTTCGGGAGCACGCGCTTAGATTTCGGGAGCTCGCGCTTAAATTTCGGGAGCACGCGCTTAGATTTCGGGAGTACGCGCTTAGATTTCGGGAGCACGCGCTTAGATTTCGGGAGCTCGCGTTTAAATTTTGGAAGAACGGCATTAATATTTGCTTGCTTGCAGTCTGTCCTCGTGCGTACGCGTATATAAATAAGGTATAGGCAAAAAGAAGATGGCCGCACAATGTACGGTCATCTTGTGAAGAAATGGGGAACTCTGGCGCCAGAGTCTTTCCATAATGAAATGCAATATCCTTGTTACTCCTCATGGAGGGGGAGTTAGAGGGGGCTTTGTGCTCAGGGCTGCTGCCTGTCGTGGTCCAGCTTTCTCTCATAGAAGCGCACTTTGGTCTGTGCGCGGTCGAGATTGGTGTCCACCGAGTCGCGTGCGTAGATGTCGAGTCCCTGCACCGAGGCAGCCTGCTCGGCGGCGGTCAGCTCCACGCGGGCCTCAGCCAGTTCTATGGAGTCGAGCAGCAGTATGCCTTCCTCGCGGGCATTGAAGGCCTCGGCGCTGCGGGTGCGCAGACTGTCGATGCATTGCCTGGCAAGGGCGTAATTGGAGTCGCTGAGGGCGGTGCGGGCTTTGTTGAGCCATTGCTGCCCCTGCTGCTCGATGTCGGCGGAGTTTCCGTTGTCTTTGCTGCTGCATGATACAAGTAGCAGTAGCAGCAGGAGGAGCTTAGTGTGCAGAATGTTGTGTTTGGTGTTGTGCATTACCTTATTATATAAAGAACTGAGCGCGAAGATACGCAAAAGTCTTAAAATATTCTTAATTTTGCAGGACAAAAGACGATTTATGCGAATTCTGACCCAACAGGAGATATGCGATGCGCTGAGCGCGCCCGTGTTCCACCGCATTGGCGCGGTGGCCGATGAAATGGGCGTGGAGTGTTATCTGATAGGCGGCTACGTGAGGGACCTCATGCTTGAGCGGCCGTCGGGCGACATCGACGTGGTGGTGGTTGGCAGCGGCATAGAGATGGCCAAGGCCTTGGTGAAGAGTCTGGGCAAGGGTGCTCACCTCAGTGTGTTCCGCAACTTCGGTACTGCGCAGGTGAAATGGCACGACACGGAGATAGAGCTGGTGGGTGCGCGCCGCGAGAGTTACCGTCACGACTCGCGCAAGCCTATAGTGGAGGACGGCACCCTGCAGGACGACCTGGAGCGCCGCGACTTCACTATCAATGCCATGGGTGTGTGTCTTAATGCCGACCGCTTCGGCGAGTTGATCGACCCCTTCTATGGCCAGGAGGACATGGAGGACCGCCTTATTCGCACGCCCCTTGACCCTGACATCACCTTCAGCGACGACCCGCTGAGGATGATGCGCTGTGTGCGCTTTGCCACCCAGCTGGGCTTCCGCATTGACGATGAGACGTTTGACGCTCTGTGTCGCAACCGCGAGCGCATAAGTATCATCAGCCAGGAGCGGATAATTGAGGAGCTGAACAAGATTGTTCTTGCGCCTGTTCCATCCATGGGCTTTGTAGAGCTGGAGCGCAGCGGCCTGCTGGAGCTCATCTTTCCCGAGCTGGCTGCCCTCGACATCAAGGAGACGCGTTCAGGCAAGAGCCATAAAAATATCTTCTACCATACGCTGGAGGTGCTGGACAACATTGCAAGGTGTGAAAGTTCGAAAGTCCGAAAGTTTGAAAGTTCTAGCCTTTGGCTGCGCTGGGCGGCTTTGCTGCACGACATTGGCAAGCCGCGTACCAAGGTATTCAGTCCTACGCAGGGATGGACATTTCATAACCATAACTTCATTGGGAGCAAGATGGTGCCAGGCATTTTCCGCCGTATGAAACTGCCCATGGACGAAAGGATGAAGTATGTGCAGAAGCTGGTGGACCTCCACATGCGCCCCATTGCGATAAGCGACAGCGAGGTAACGGATAGCGCAGTGAGGCGACTGCTCTGTGATGCCGGCGATGACATTGACGACCTTATGACTCTCTGCGAGGCGGATATCACCAGCCGCAATGCGGAGAGGAAGCAGCGCTTTCGCGACAACTTCCAGCTCGTCAGGCGCAAGCTGGTGGACCTGGAGGAGCGCGACAGGATACGCAATTTCCAGCCCCCTGTGAGCGGCGAGGAGATAATGCAGACCTTCGGGCTGAGTCCCTGCCGCGAGGTAGGCACCATCAAGCAGGCTATCAAGGACGCCATACTTGACGGTATAATCCCCAACGAGCACGATGCTGCCTTCCAGTTTATGATGGACAAGGCTGCCAAGATGGGACTAAGGGCTTTAAATGCCTGATATCAAACATGATATCAAATTCTTAATTTCGAATAGGACAAGGAATACCATGAAAAGAAATATTGTATTATTATTGCTGATGCTGTGCATTGTCAGCATCAATGCAAAAGAAAAGGTAAGAGTTGCCTGTGTGGGCAACAGCGTTACTTACGGCTACGGCATTGAGGACCGGGAGCACTGCAACTATCCTGCCCAGCTGCAGCAAATGCTTGGCAATGACTATGACGTGCGCAACTTCGGACGTTCAAGCGCCACGCTTACCAGCCGCAGCCCTATGGAGTATATCAAGCAGCCGGAGTATCGACAGGCTATTGATTTCAAAGCCGACTGGGTGGTTATCCACTTGGGGCTCAATGACACCGATCCCCGATGGTGGCCTAACTACAGCGAGGAGTTCATTCCCGAGTACCGCGCGCTGATTGACTCCTTCCGCGTAGCTAACCCCAAGGCCCGGATATGGGTGTGTCTGCTCACGCCAATAGGTCACCAGCATCACCGTTTCCAGAGTGGTACGCGCGACTGGCACCTGCAAGTGACTGAGGCTATTCGCAAGGTGGCCCTCGGTGCCGGCGTGGGATTGATAGATCTTTTTACTCCCCTCTACAACCGTCCCGACTTGTTCCCTGATGCCCTGCATCCTAATGCCGAGGGTGCCGGCATATTGGCGCGTACGGTCTATCAGAATCTGACCGGCGACTATGGCGGACTTCAGATGCCTGTTACCTACAGTCACAATATGGTGCTGCAGCGCGATATGGCCCTCACCATCAATGGCACAGCCAACGCCGGCGAAAAGGTAGAGGTTACTCTCCAGAGTGAAAAGGGTAATACTAAGGCAATTAAAGGTCAAGCCGTTGCCAGCAACTGGGGCAAATGGAGTATAGAACTGCCGGCCATGAAAGCCGGCGGTCCCTATCGCTTGACGGTGAAGGCTCCTTCGCGCGCGTACATATATAATAATGTATGGTTGGGCGATGTGTGGCTCTGCTCCGGCCAGAGCAATATGGAGTTTACCTTGGGCCAGTGCGCCACGGCGGCACAGGATCTCAGGGAAGCCCCTGCGCAGCAGCGGCTGCACGTGATGACTATGTACCCCATAGCCGCCACCGACGATGTGGAGTGGCCGCAGGCTGTGCTGGATTCGGTCAACGCGCTGAAGTATATGACTGCCGGTGGCTGGCAGACCATGCAACAAGCTGATGTCCGCCGCCTCTCTGCCGTGGCCTATCATTTCGGCAAGACTCTTTGCGACAGTTTGGAGGACGAAGTGCATGTGGGCCTCATCTGCAATCCCGTGGGCGGTACGCCCACTGAGGCGTGGATTGACCGTTGGACGCTGCAGTGGGACTATCCCCAGATTCTCTACGACTGGCTGCATAACGATCATATTCAGGGCTGGGTGCGAGGCCGCGCAGCCAAGAACATTGCTCAAGCAACCGATAAACTGCAACGCCACCCCTACGAGCCGTGCTATATGTATGAAAGTGCCGTCCGCCCGCTGGAGGGTACGGCGCTCAAGGGAGTCATTTGGTATCAGGGAGAGAGCAACGCCCATAACAGCGAGCTCTACATGCGTCTCTTTCCTTTGCTGGAGAAAAGCTGGAGAAAGGCTTTTGCCCTCGGAACCGAGCCGCTGTCATTCTACTTCGTTCAGCTCAGTAGCTTGAACCGTCCGTCGTGGCCTCGCTTCCGCAACAGCCAGAGGCTGCTGGCCGAAGGTCTGCCACAGACATGGATGGCTGTCAGCACAGATCTTGGCGACTCGCTCAATGTCCACCCTGTCTATAAGAAAGAGGTAGGTCGCCGCCTGGCCCTGCAGTCCCTGCATCACAGCTACGGCCACGACGTAGTGTCGCAGGGGCCTGTTCCTGTAGCATGGCGAACGGACGAGGGGTCCGAGTTTGTCATCTCCTTTGCGGATGCCGACGGAATGCACAGCAGCGACGGCGAGCCGCTACGCACCTTTGAGGTGGCAGGCGAAGACGGAATCTATCATCTTGCCACGGCAGTGATAGACGGTGACAAAGTAAAACTAAAATCTAGGGAAGTGCTGCACCCCGTGAGTGCGCGCTACGGTTGGCAGCCATTTACGCGTGCCAACCTGGTGAATGCAGCCGGGTTGCCGGCCTCCACGTTTGAGGTGGGTCACCGTTGATTAATAACTATTGGTGTCCGGGGAAAAATCTATAAACCTCATAGAAGCCTTTATACATGTGACCTTCCGAATGTTATAGTATATTAGAGCTTACT
>OCTW011334658.1_pt1 | contig 27077 bp, 29 predicted proteins | sample 1539671 | NCBI WGS metagenome assembly OCTW01 (sample SAMN02144230, study PRJEB22623) | gut metagenome | biome: sheep rumen | host: Ovis aries | place: New Zealand | reverse complement strand
TGGCACAGAAGTACCAAGGCTTTCAAAAGACGGATTATGTTTAGAATGTACTGAGCACTTGAACATCGGAAGGCAGTTTTGTAAAGAGAGAGACCTTGAACGTAGGCATTTTCTTTTGAATGACCTGACAACCGGATATGTGACTTGGTATCAAATCAGAAACAAGGAGATTGACGGATGTCTGCGAGAGTTACTGAAGACATTCTCGCAGTTTGACAGCAGATACGCAGGAGGGTATTGCCGACAAGAAAGTATGCTTGCTGGAGATGCAGGAAGCGGAACATCGCATGACGATTTTGTTTTGCCAAAGGTAACATTTGAAGCGGCAAAGAAATTATGTCATGCCATCGAAGATGCTGTTGGAGAATTAAACAGGGAGCGTGACAACTATCAAAAGGAAATCGACAAGCAGCTTGCAGAACTGAAGAACGACATCTTTAATGATGGAGTGGCATACGGACGCAATCTTCTGTTTCAACTGAATAGAGGTGAGATAACAGGTGAAGATATTAACAAGCGAATAGAAAAGTATTAAGTGTATATGGAAGAATTTGAAAACAAGCAAAGAACTATGAGTAAAGCAGAACAAAGAGCAAAAGAAAGATATACTATTGTTAGAGGTGATGATACACAAGAGACCTCTGGTATTGATATGCAAAGGGCATTAGATTTTATCGAAGGCTATGAACAAGCAACAGAAGATATCTGTGAGTGGCTAAGAGTAAATTTATGTAATTACTTTGATGCTCCGAGAAGTATGTTTAATATGTGTTTAGAACATTTGAAGCAAGCAATGAAAGATGAGTAAGGCAGAAGAAAAAGCATTAGAGAAATACCCAATTCTAAAAACAGAATTAGGTGACTTAAATAATCTACCAAGAATAGGTTATTTAGCAGGCTACCACCAAGCGGAGAAAGACTTATTAGAAAATAAGCATGAAAAAAGTTGGAGATTAGACGAAAAATTATGGAAAGGTATTAAGGATACAGAAGAAGCGTCCTATCAATATACGTATGATGCTTCTAATGATTGGGCTTATGATATTCCAACATGGGAGGATGTTCAAGATGCTTTTAAGGCTGGAAGTGAGTGGAAAGAAGATCTTGCACTGACTTGGGAGGATATGAGGGAGTTGCATATCATCTTTACCGAGGTTGATGTTGAGATAGAACTTGGTAAGACTGATATTAAAACGGAAACACTTGGCTATTATGAAGAGGTATTAAGACGATTCAACAAAAAGAAAGAAAAGTAGTATGAAAGAAATAAATTTATTCAGAAATGCTCCATTCGGAAAATTATACAAAACAAGGGATGGAAGAAAGGCTGTGTTTGCAGGAAGAAAATCAAAATGCTTTTATTATTTAATAGTAGAAGGTTCTCCTAAATATCAAACATACTATGAGTATGGAAGAAGATTTGAAGATAATGATACTAACGAATTGTCTGACTTTGACATTGTAGGAAATTGGGATTACTCTATCAAGAAAGACAGAAAGTTTATTATTCCAAAGGATATTGATAAAGAATGTATTCTCTTATGTAAGAAACTAAACAGTTTGTCTAATGTTAAGACTACAGAATCATGTTGCGGACATCTTAAAGCACCTTATATGGTTTTCTTTGAATGTGATGATTTTGTGAGACTTGGAAAACTATTTAGATGTGTTAATAGAAATTATTCAGATGGTAAATGGAGAATTGAGGTGGATGGTGGCGATGTAATGCCAAGCTATCAATTCATGCTAACAAGTAAAGCACCTTTTGGTTCATACGAAGATATGGAAAAATCAGTTGAGATGTTAATAAAAAATATAGACTACTGGGAGGATTCCAAATTTGATAATTATTTTAGACTGGGAGAATTCTAAATTAAAAGGAAAATAATATGAAAAAGGTGGAGCAATATATCAAAGAGCATACAAACAGATATAGTAACCATGTAGAACTTGCGCCATACATAACAGGTTTTACAGAATGGCTTACTATAGATGATGCAAGAAGCGTGGCACAGATTGCAAGGGAGGAAACAATCAAGGAGGTGTGTGAGTGGTTGTATAATCATAATGATTACATTTGTGGTAGTACAAATGCTGTCATAAGGTATGATATGGATAAATTGATTGAGGACTTAAAGAAACATTTTGAGGATAAAGTATGAAATATGAAGATGATGAATTTGACTATCGAAAGTCAATGCCTAAGAGAGAGAAGAAGCGGAGAAAAATATTGCATAAGATTCAAGTATTAAGGAACAAAAAGAAGGAGGATAAGACATGACAATACAACAACACGCACAAAGAATCAGCGAATGGGACGGACATAGCTATGCAAATGAATCAAAATATGACTGTTGCATGGAGATGGGTTATGCAGTTCTTAAAGAGATAGAAAGTGTGCTTCCTTGTGTAGTCAGGGACGGAATTATCTATGATAAGATTAAGGACAAAATCAAAGAACTAAGAAACGAGTGAGCCTAAGAAGCAGATGTAAGGTATTGTGTAGAGAACTTGATATAATAGCACCCTGTCCTCACGGATGGGTTTGGGAAAACACGGACGTAAATTATCGCCAGGAGATTATCTTTGCAAACAATATAAACATCAACAATATGGAAATTACTAATTCAAAACAACAGCAGCTCACCTTTGACAAGGGCATCACCAATGTTCCCTCAGATGCGATATGCTCTGACAACACACTTGAGGAGTGCGTCGGCATGATCTATGACGATAATGAATACAGACCGATACAGAAACCTGTAGAGTCTGTGGAATTGCCAGAGGGGCACACCATACTCTATATTCATGTGTATAATGGATTTACAAGGTATATTACTTCATATGACGATAACCTGTATTGGATATACAATAATACAGAGCATCTTATCAAGAAATATGCAGGCAATGTTTCTGTTGAGTCGATAGGTAATACGCTCATATTGTCAGATGACAACGGTCTTACCTATATGCTCTGGGATACAAATAGTGAGACCCCGGCATATAAGGTTATTGGGAGTAATGTGCCAAACATCGAAATGAGATTCCGACTGACAGAGCTGTCTAATACGGCAGTGGATTACCCCGATAAGTATATTGACCTGAGCGAGTTGTTTGACGGAATCATAGTGCGTGAAGGCCAACTTGACCCTGTAGTAATACCAGTTGCCGGCAATAAATACAAAAACGATCGCGTTGACGATGCTCAAAGTGGTCTGATTGGGCTTGCATCAAAGCGTCTTAATCAGATAAAGGAGGCAAAAAGGTTTGCTTTCCCTTTCTTTGTAAGATATGCCATAAGGTTATATGACGGTACATATACCAATGTCTCCAATCCGATTCTCCTGATGCCTACCGTCAGAAACAACTGGAATATTTTTGCCTGTGATAGAGAAAACGGGAATATAAGAATGATGGATGGTGATGCTGGAGGAATGGGGCTTGTCAACTATAAGCCTTTGAGTGCTAAGTTGACTTACGAGTTTTCAAATGTCCCAGACTTGACGGACTGGCAGGATATTATTAGTGGAGTGGATATTTTTGTTTCTGAGGAAGTAAAGACGTATGATATGGACGGTACGTGGATCATTCAGAACTGCTATATGAATAATAGTGTAAACCCACTGTTTGCCAACAACGCCCCGGTCATGGACTTCTGTACACCAGAATATGAACAAGTAAACATACAAACACCATCGCCCACAGGGTTGGACTATTGTTATACATACTATCAACCTCCCTTGTTATCTGATGATGAGATAATTAAAAAACTTGTTGATGCGTCAGTTTTTTATCTTTTGCTTGAAGTTGATTCGGAAAACATCCAGGAAGGAGTTGTCGTCGACTCGTCTACAGTTATCCAACGTGGAGTACTGGAGAACCTGACGGAGCAAACCCAACTGAAGAGAGACGATTATTTCTCTAGAGCTCCATTGTATGCGCAAATAATTAAATCATATAACAATCGTCTTCATTTGGCAAACATCAAACGTGGGTTCTTTGAAGGATTTACACATTTCTCTTACTCTACGTATTCAGAGCCCTACAAAAAATATTCATATTTTGTGCACATCAAAACGGATAGCGGTGTAAGGATAGCTAAGGCAGTAAGAGCTTCTGATGCTGAAATAGTTGACGTTTGGTTCTTTTATCCTGATCCTAGGGCTTTCAAGGTGCAGATATTTAACGACACGGATAATTCACTCATTGGGGAATACGCATTAAAAGAGCACCCAAGGCTGAATGGGGCGTATTTGTTGAGGAGATTGCCTACTCTTAACGAAACAAGACCTTCTTTAACAGGTAGAAAGCCGGCTACGTCAACCGATTTCGAAACGATAGACGAACACCTGTTTGTGTCAGAGGTAAATAATCCGTATGTTTTCACGTCAAGCGGTGACGTAACTATCAGAATGGGAAAGATAATTGGGCTTTCTACACAAACGATGTCATTAGGGGAGATGGAGCATGGTATACACCCGTTAACCGTATTCTCGGAAAAAGGGATATCTTTACTTAGATTGGCATCTGACGGAACATATACACGGTCAGATGAGATTTCAAGGGAGGTCTGCAATAACCCTAGTTCAATTACTGAGACTGACGGACCTGTGTTTTTCTCATCCGAGAAAGGTTTGATGGTTGTTGCAGGTAGTCAGACGAAGTGTGTGTCAGAACAATTGAACGGGAAGAGTGAAAGCCCTTTTCAGGACTATCTTAAATCAGCCTATATAGCCTACGACTACCGTGATTCCTTATTATGGATATTCAATGGTTCTGAATGGTGCTACATTTACTCTATTAAAAGTGGTACATTTTCAAGATATGCTTTTGATAATGTTATATCGGCCGCAATAAACAACTACCCTGACTACCTGTTACAGTCGGGAACAAAACTATATTCTCTTTTGAACCGCCCGAATATCAATTCCTTGGAGGAACAGAACAATAGTTACAGCGGACAGATGATTACAAGACCGATGAAGCTGGAGAATGCGTTTGCCCTGAAGAAACTTATTCAGATTATGCACGTTCATCAGATGGAGGGAAGTCTCTCACTCCGCATATTTGCTTCCAACAACCTCAAAAGGGAGGCATCAACATGGGTAGAGCTGCATTCTCTCCTTGGCACACCATGGAAATACTATAAGTTCCAGTACGACTTCACAGGTCTCAAAGCCACCGACCGCTTTGCAGGCACAGTCGTAGTCACCACAGAAGAGCGGACAGACAAACTCAGATAAACAAGGAAAGAGGGAGGCTACAAACCTTCCTCTTTGCATTTGCACACCTTCCTCATGATCATCGGGAACATCTGTCTTCCTATCTCGCCCTGTAGGTATGCCGCTGGCTCGCTTTTCGGGTCAACCTCGTAGAATTCGCTGATATGCTCAACAGTGTGTTTTAACTCATGCAGCACGCTGTCAAACCATTCCTCGGGTGATGATGCCTGACTGATAAAGATGACCGACATTGTTTCGTGGAAAACAGAATATGTCATTCCTGTGTCTAATCTGCTGAGCACCATCAAGGCTTTTTCTGCCTTATCATTAGGCATGCCAAGAGACATCAACATGTACCATATCCTGTCGAAGTCCCGATAGTCGTAGTCGTACACCATCAGAATTCCCCAATCATCATTACCGATGTTATAGAACTCTGTCTTCATAGCATGTCTTCCCAATAGATGGGTTCACCGGCATTGCACATCTTCGTCACAAAGCAGTCAAGCACGTTAGCAGGGCATCCGTCAGGGTCACAAATCGTTTCGTACACATAATATGCACGACGTTCGTCCGAAGGGAGTGCGTTAGGATAGTCAGCCAATGCCATGTGCCACAGATACCAAGCCGTATATTTGCTTTTCTCAGGCAACTCAGCACCATACTCCTTTAGCTTCTTCTCCACCTCCTGCAAAGGCACTTTCTGTATCGCCTTCATTTCTCCTGTATTGAAGTCCTTCTTCTTCATGCAGGAGATAGCCCACTCTGCCAACTTCTTTGAGAATTGTCCGTGATACATGTCCTCATAGATGGCTCTGTCTTCTGAAATAAGCTGTTTCATAATTTAACTCATTTTTTTTGTTTATTTGAACTAATTTTTGTAATTTTGCGCTGTGAGGATAGGTGGGAGTAGCTACCCACTGACAAGGGTAACCAATACGCCCTTCCTCGCTTTAAATTGTATTGGGTTCTTAAAAGTATTGGAATATGAATAAAGAAGAAATTTGGAAGCCAGTGAGAGGGTTTGACGGGTTTTATGAAGTAAGCTCTCTTGGAAGAGTACGTTCTATTGATAGGATTGTAAGACAAGGCAACAAGTTTAATCGACTTGGAGGAAAAATCTTGAATCCTACACCAGATAGATATGGGTATCTTTGTTGTACTCTTAGTTGTAATGGGTATAGAAAGCAGGCTAAAGTTCATCGGATGGTCGCAGAAGCATTTATTCCAAACCCATACAGTAAACCAGAGATAGACCATATTAACACTATCCACACTGATAATAGGGTGGATAATCTCAGATGGGCTACTCATAAAGAGAATAATACAAATCCAATAACTGCTAATCATCGACAAAAAAGTATCAATTCGAAAAGTGTTCAATCACAAAGAATGAAATCTCTCAAAAAGAAGTCTTCAATAAAAGCTCCAAAAGAGGTTTATCAGTATTCATTATCCGGTACATATTTGCGAACCTTTGAATCTATATCAGAAGCTGCCCGCAAAATTGGAGTTACTCACGTGTCTATTATTTATGCAATGAATAATCCAAAAAGAAGTGCTGCTGGATATAGGTGGTTTTCGAAATGGCAGGAGTAGAAACTCCTGCCATCAGTTAGACAAACTGTCCGTTAGAGCGACGGCCACGACGGAAATCCTCTTCCTCCATCTTCTCCATCATTTCCTTGTGCTCTTTCTCCTTGTCCTCCCAGCCTTCCTTGTAGCCTTGCTTATAGCCTTGCCGGAAAGCCTCGGACGTGTTAGCACCAGGACTGCCTCCCATCTTATCACGCATGTTGTTGCGCATCTGAAAACGCAAAGGGCTCTGCCCCTCGTTCTCACGGTCTACGAAAAAAGTTCCCATAGTCTTTGTTCTTTCTGTTTTAATTATGGATTGGGGTTCTTGTGGGTGGAGCCGACAATCTTCTGTAAAAGCGAATGGATATCTTGAAGCATTTTCCCTTGTTCGTCCTGACGGACTTGAAGGTCACGGATGCTCTTCTCCTGCTGTACACTGGCTGCATACTGTGGATTTACCACTCCCATCATTCCCTTGCCTTCCTCAATCACCATGTGGTTATAAGCATCTCTTTCGATTTCTCCTTTCGATACCTGCATCATCTGATCGATGGCTTGTATGATAGCCTGCTGGCTTCCCGTGTAGAACACGTCGCCCTTCTGTGCTATCTCTACATTGGCAGGAATATCGGGTATTGGTCTATCGCTGCCATTGATGGTGACAATCACCCTGACGTTCTGCTGCTGTGTGATGCCGTTCATGGCACCAGGCACTGCCTGTAGCTGATACTGAGGCTGCAAAAGCGTCTTCTCTTTCACGGTTCCCACTTCCAGCGTAGGCTTCACTCCTTTTGCCTGCGTGAGAATGTAGAACGGACTTCCGTTCCCTAAGCTTCCAAAATCCATAGTTCTTATCTTTTTTTGTTATTTCTTTTACTTTACGCTATAGTACGTGACATCAGAGTCAGCAACCCCCTTGTCCTGTCATTGAACACCTGTATATTATTCACGTTGATCAGTGCGGCTGCTGTCACAGGAGTGCCGTTGGCAAATGTCAAGGCTCTTGTGGTGCCGTTCATCGTGAGTGTAACAGGCAGGCTTGCAGTGGTAGCCGTAGGTACGACATCATTGATGATGACTGTCATGTAGCCTACAGGCTGAATCCTGCGAAACCCAAGGGCAATATCAACTGTCTCTGTGCCAACGGTCGTGTTGGTGCTGACGATATACGGAATACCACCTGCATTCGTTGCTAAAATAGGATTGCAATTCATACTTTTACCTCCTTATTCCGTTTTCGTTAAAACACTATGCCACCACCGAAACCGTTACCCCAAGGATAACCGTAGCCGCCTGCATACGGAGTCTGATTCACTGCCGTAAGGTTCGGATAAACTACGGGCACGGTGTTAGGTTGTTTGGCTGCAAACGTAGCCAGAGCGTTCTCCAGTGCATTAAAGCGCTTGTCGATGGCCTCCGTCTGTTTGTCGTTGCTTACCTGACCGCGAAGCTGGGTGATGATGTCGGACTGGGTATCAATCTTCGACTGCATTTCACGCTCCCGTATGTCGCAGAACTCCTTGGTGATGTTGGTCTGCAGGGCTGCAATGGCTCCGAGCGTACCGTTATAGTTGCGGTCTGCCTGCGTAGAGAGCGCATTGGTCTGCTGACAGATATCAAGTCGGTCGTCAGAATGGTTCTGGGACAACTGCAGGCGAACGTTAGCATCATGATTAGCCAGTTGCAGCTGAGCCTGTGCAGCGTTCTGAGCACCCTGTGCCTGCAAAGTGTTGGTCTGCTGGGCGAGGTCGTAGCGCATATTGCAGCAACACTCACACAACTGACGCCCAAGAGTCGCATCGCCATTCTGGATAGCATTGATGACCTGCATACCAGTCATGCCGAACTGGGCACCAAGGTCGGCAAGTTTACTGTTGGCAATGGCAATATTATTCTGCACGTCGCTGATGCTGGTGCCAAACTGGTTAGCCAATTGTGAAATAGCTTCACGATTGTACTGCAGGGCGTTTAGGATGGTTTCCTTGTCGCTGTTGTTGTTCATCTGATTGCTCAGGAATCCTGTCCCCAGAAGGTTACCTGCTCCTCCACCGAAACCACCGAAACCGCCAAACCCTCCGAACATGCTGAGGAACGGCATAATGAAAGGATACATGAACATCATCCAAAGGGGATTGTTCATACCGCCACCAAAACCTCCACCGTTGGCGAGGGCAGCGGCAGCAAGCAGACCGTTGGTGTCAATACCACGGTTGTGGTCATCTAATTGATAAATTTCTGCCATAATGTTTTTTGTGTTTGAGTTGTTAATACTAATACTTACTTTGTCATTGCGCTTTGACTCCACAAAGTTACCTCAAAACACCCTTGGCAGATGGTTGCCCTTCGGGGTTTCAGCCCTCAAATCATGACGCTGTTTAACACTCACTGCCCAACCTCCTGATAGCCCTTTCAACTGTTGCCCTCGATACATGATAGTCCTCAGATAGCAAGCGTATGCACTCCCGGTATTTCAGACCGTTCTTCCGCATCGTCTGAAATTCCTCGTACATCGGCACAAATCTCCAGTCATCCCTCATGACATCATTTTCTGACATCACTTTTAACGCTTCACTGCTAATTTTTACTAATTCTACAACCTTCATGGTGCAACTTCTTGAAATTATTACTACCTTTGCACCTGCTTCACTTGGTACTACTATATAAATAGCCACTTGGGTAGCAGGGTCTTACTCCCCCCGACCAACCCAGGTGGCTACATCTGTACCGATAAATTTAGTGAAGCATTTTTATTGAAGGTCGGGGGATTTTTATTCTTTTTTCTCCCTCGTGACGATTTCCTTTGGCTTGATTTCCTCGTAAGGAGTAAACTGCCCGTTTTCGGGCAGTGGTATTCGTGTCCTTACAAGAGCCTGCAGGTTTTCGCGGTCCTGTTGGCGGTTGATGTTGATATTAATGTTCGACTCCTTGACGATACCCAACTTAACAGCCTCCATGTATAGTTTCACCCATTGTACTGGAGCACCTTCACGTATGAGGCTCATCGTTTCCTCAAAGTTCTGGAAGTTGTCATCCGCCCATTGGTTCATACGGTCTTGCACGGTCTTTGCCAAGGCATTTGCAGCCTTTGCCTTCTCACGTCGTGATGGTACTCCTGCGTCTCTCATCCTATCTTGTTTATATCCATATATTCAATCATAGCATCAAAACAGGGGCATGCTTTGATGTACTCCCAGGGGTCAACCACTCCGTTATGGTTAAGGTCAGGCGATATATCACGGTGTCCCATGATCTGAGCGTTACGGTATTTCAGTTTCAACTTTGTCAACAAGTCGAAGAGTGCTGCTTTTTGTTCGGGTGTGCGGTTGTCGATACCTCTTGGGTGCTCCTTATCGATGCCGCCAATCCATGCGACATGTATGGAATTAGCGTTATAACCTGCCACCCCGTTAGCCACTTTGTTTTCATCGAGCATTGTGATGATGTTACCGTCCGTCTTTATCACGTAGTGGTAACCGGGATTCTTCCATCCTTTGTTTTTAAACTCAGCCCTTAGGGAAGCCTCTGTTGTGTTATGCTGATAGCTGGCTGTACAGTGAACGAATATACGTGTTATCTTTCTCATGTCATTTTTCGTCTTTAGTATGAACTTCGTTGTTCTTGTTGTTGCGATCTTCCTGCCATTTTTTCACAGTGTCAAAACGTTCGATGAATTTCACGCTGAGGACGTAGTAAAGCAAATCCACCATCTTATGCCACGTAGAGCCTTTTGGCACGATATTGAGCCAATTGCGGCAGATGTTGGTGCCGAAGACGTACAAAGCCAAATAGCAAAGGATTTTCACTACGGCAATAGCTTGCCCCTCTTCGTTCATGAACTTTCCGATGATAAAGAACGCTGCGGCAGTGGCGAAGAAGATGAAGCAGTAGGCAAAGAACATCAGGGCTTTCTTGGTGCTCCATCCCTCCTTGTTGACAATGGCGGCTACAAGTCCGAAGATGAAATTGACACCGAAGAGTGTAACCATAGCCAACATGAAATTCTGTATCGGGCTTAGGAGCGTGAATAATGCCCCTATCACCATAATAATATATGTCTTAATCTCTCCCATAACGCTAAAAGGGTTTGAAAGGTTTATCGATACGACCAGGCTTTGCGGCATTGACAAGTTTCTTGATTTGATATTTTGCTTTATCCGATTCCTCATTCTTGTCTATAGATACAGGGTCTTTAGACGTAAGGGTCATAGATAAGAAATCGTAGAGTGTAGCATTTACGACATAATCATGAACAGCTGTACAAAGTTGAGGGAATGTCGTGTCGTCATACCACTCTGGCATAAGAAGTGTGATGTCTGCCTCGTCTGTGTCTTTGATGGAGTTTGTCTGTGAGGTTTTGAAACGCTCAAGGACAAATGCGGACATGACTGTTTTTGCCTCACCTATATGTTTGTCTATCCATCTGACAAACATCTGATGGTAGGTGGAGGTAGCGCCAGTGAGAACGCTTTCCTCTGTGCCATCATCCTTTCTGCGCATCTTGGCGATAATGTTCAACTGTGTTTCTATGTCGAAGAACAGTTCGTCTTTTCGTATGTAGATATGCCGCTCAAACTTTGGCGATTTCACTCCATACTGTCTATCGTCCCCGTTATGCGGATGGTTTCTATAGGGCCAGTTGTCGTCTGGCTCAGGCTTGTTGATGCTGAAAGGCTTAAAACCTTTTTCGTGGTTTGGTGTTCTCATAAGCCTTAATTATGTTAGGGTTGTACATGAATACGAATTGTGACACATACCTCCTCGTCATGTTTGGAATAAAGGGTGAGGTAGGTAATGCCGGTACAAAGAGCCTTGACAGTGAAGCCCTTTTGACTATTGCCAATCAGGATATTACGGTTGTCAGAGCGTGCCCGAATATCATCTTCCACATCGTAGTCGATAGTATAGGTTACCGTATTGGTGTGCCCCACTTTCATATTGAAACCGGTGCCCATCACAGAGAGGTGGCGGGTGTATGGGTATTTAGGATAGTAGGGAGGTTTCTTGTTGAAACAACGACGTATAGCCACAATGTCACTTTCTGTTGCATCGGAGTATGTCTTCATCTGCTGTGCGTTGATCGCAGTCCACCATTCAGCCAGCATGGCATCTTCTAAATAACGGGGAATCAGTTGGCTAAGCGACTGGATATATGCCTCGTTAAAACTATCAGATACCATGATATGGAATGTTACCACGTCATTTTGCTCCTCGGAGCCTATCCCGTCTACTCGTACTGATGGTGGTTCAAAGTCCTCGTCCTCTGGGGTGTATCCGTATGTGGAGATATATTCTTCAAGAAAGCCCTTTAAAACCTCGATAGACACATAGAAAGAATCGATTATGGCAGGTTCTTCTGCAGAAGAAAGTGTTATCTCTGAGAATATATTATTGCCGCTATTGTCTTTCGCACGCTTCCCTACCTTTGATAGTTGCCGCTTTACTTTGCTAACGCACGTCTGCCTGCTTATGGGAATCTCAATCTTTATCATGCTGCCTGTAACATTTGTTGTGCGTTATTGACCTGGTTCTGATTGACACCCTGTGCCATGAGTTCCTGCTGCATAGCCGCCTGTTGCGCCTCGTCACGCTGGATGATCTGCAGGAGTTCGTCAGCGTATGGGAGATTGACCACCTCGAGGTACTGCTTGACGTTGATAGCCTGCAACTGCAGCAGTTGCAGGGCAGTGTCGTTGATGTAGGTGCGGTAGGCAGCGGTGGCAGCAGACTCCTTGATAGTCACCTCAAAGTCTACGTCACGGGCTGACAGGTTATCGTATTCATAGAAGATGGTATGGTCTCTCGATACTACGAGGTCGGTGTGACGGTAGTATTGCTTGATCATCATACACTTCTTCTGTGCAATCGACTCCATGAACGATGTGAAGTCTTGGAGAATGGATGCCAGTGAGGTGGTGGCGTTCTGTGTCTCTTGGGCATAGCGGGCAGCACTGGTTCCTGCACTTGGTGTCTTTCCTTGCAGTGCTCCGCTGACGTTGGTTATATCCCTTGCAAGGTTCAGTTCCATTTGCAAGAGTTCCTGCGTACCGATTTGTACGGCTCCCGATGTGATAATCTCAGGACGCAGGTTCGGGTTAACCTTATCTGCCTCAAAGAACAGTAGTCCGTCGTATTCGGTTATCTCTTCGGCTATATCCTCCTTCGACATATTGTCTGGGATATTTCCGATTGGGAATATCATGAGTCCCTTTGCAGCCGATCGTGCCGCCATGTCGTGCATGATGATAAGGCGGTTGATGTAACGCTGCTGGTCGATGATGTTGCCCATGAAGGGATGTATCTCCGAGTTGACATAAGGATAGAGCTTGATAGAGAACGGATGTGTCTTCGATTCGTAAGGTGTCTCACCTTCTGCAATGACTGTTCCGTCGGGAGCCAGATAGGTGAAGTACCAATACAAGTCCTCTACCAGTTCGTATTCTATCAGTGCCCATTCCTCTTCGGGTACTCCTATCTCCTGATACTGGCGGATGCGCTCCTGGTTAATCCGCTGGATGCGCCATAGGTCTTTTACCTCGATACGGTATTCTATATCGTCAGCCTTGGTAGCCAGAGGGTCATAGCACTGATAGCGGGTCTTGGTTTCCTGCGTCCAAACCTCAATAAGCCTATACTGGTCGTTAGAGGCTGACTTGTCAAAAGAGAGTGTGGAAAGACTTTCTTTCTCGTTTTGCTGATAGCCGGAGTAAGCCGATGGATAAGTGTCATCTGTTATCCCGAACACCTCATTGATTTCCTCAACCGTCCAACCGTATTTCTCGTTACAGAACTTGGAATAAAGCTCGCCAGCCGTGGCATCGTTAAGAATACCAATCATGCGAAGGTCTGACATACGCGGGTCTGTGCCTGCCTCCCAAAAAACGTGATTCACATTCGGGAAGTCCGTCCATGCCACTCTGCGACCATTCTTCTCCTCGTATGTCTCACGGCTTACCGCAATACCTCCAATACAGAAATCCTCAAAGGCTGTTTTCAGTGCATCAGCCTGTTTTGTCTTCTGCCAGTTCTGCTGAATGGTAGCCGACATCATATCCGACAGCCATTGGGAGTCCTTGCGCATGGCAAAGCAATTAGGCTCACCCGACTGTTTGGTATAGAGACCCACGACAGAGCCGAGGATGGAAATCATGATATTGTTCTGCAAAGGAACATTACCCTTGCGCTGGATATACTCTCGCTCCGTGATTTGTCCGTGTCGATAATGGATAATATCTCCCCACTGGTCGCCATAGACATACTCCTTCACACGATCACGGACACGTCGGGGGTCTTCGAGATTGTTCCATGCCTGCTGACAACGAAGCACAAGGTCATAGTCGTTGCGCCTGCGCTTTCGGGTGACGATACCATCCGACATACGACGCTTCCTCTGTTTCACGGAGTCGTGGATGTGTCCTGTAGCCTGTGACAAGGTTCTTATTATAGCCATATCAGGTCCTATTTATGCTCACAAAAGTAACTTAAAGGGTGGGGTATAGTGCCGTGTTTTCCCATAACGGAAAATCAGGAATTGATGGTTAAGATAAATTAACATATCAATTATAGGGTGTTGGGAAAACACGGCAATGGACGGACGAAAATTAAGGATATTTGCGCCATAAATCCTTTATTATGGCAGAAACAAATAAAAAAATTAACACTCAGGAGACCGCTGTACAGCAGCAGGCTCCCGAAAAGTCTGCAAGACCTAACCGTGAACGCTACTCCGCCATGTTTGCCGAGGATAACCCTGACGTGGATTTCGAGGACAAGGAGGCACGCTATGGACGTATGGCTGATGAGCGTGAGCGTTATCGCAGTTTGCGCCAGTCGGGCAGTAATCTCTCGCAGGCACTCGAAAAGAACCGATGGATTGCTGCTATGTTCCAGGACCTGGCTGAGCATCCCGACAAGAATCCGCTTGTCTGGCTGACGGAGAACGGTATTGACATCAAGGCTGCACTTGACGATCCGGAAGTCATGGCACAGGTGGACGAGAAGTTTAAGACGTGGCAGCAGAAGCAGGTGGACGGTGAGGCTGCACAACAGGCACAGGATGCGGCTATCGACGAGAGTCTGAATGCACTTTCCTCTGTGCAGGCTGAGTTCGGACTGTCCGACGAGCAGATGAATCGTATGTGGGAACACTTCTGGGACGACATCTTTGCTCCGGCATTTGAAGGTAAGGTGGCAAAAGACACATGGATTGCCATGATGCATGCCATGAACTACGACACCGATATGCAGAATGCCCGTGAGGAAGCCGCCATGCAGGCTCGTAACGAGAAGCATGCCAACCGTCTAAAGACCTTCGATGACGGACAGACCCCTCCGCCCTCGTTCTCGCAGGGCAGCAGCCGACCGGCACCGAAACGCGAGAAGAAAGAATCGCTCCGTGACTGGGTGAACGAAGATTAACACATTATTTATATATAAACGATGAAAACAATGAAAAAGAATCAGAAGTTTTGGAGCATGTTGAGCGTGTTGCTCTTCGTGCTCGCTGTTGTTTCGGGTGGTGGCGGTCTGGCCGCAGCTGGCGATGCTACCGCAACCCAAATCGGTGACGAGGGTGGCGACGCAGCCACTCATACCGATGTAGAGAATAAGGAAGTAGTAGAGGAAGGCAAGAGCGACCGTCAGAGTCCTGGCGGTGAGCACGACGGTCAGAACCTGACGGGAACGCAGGCCAGTGCCACCCAGATGCGCGAGGGCGGTCTGGAGGAAGAGGAACGCGAAGAGACCCTTACCCAACTGAAGCCCTATCGTGTACCGTTCATGCGCCTGCTGGGTCGTGTGGCCAAGGAGCGTAAGGTGCAGAACTACACCGTGAAGCATGCCCGCGTAGGTGGTGAGACCTTGGATGGTACTATCACTACCGCTATTACTGCCGGTGACTCTATCGAGCTGACGAAGAACAACTTCTCCGGCAACCTTGGCGTATTCCGTAAGTTCGACACCATTGCCATCCCCTCTATGGGCGGTTATAAGCCAGGTTCGCAGACGGAGCATGACGGCAACTGCCTCGTATTGGAGGTGGTGGAGCGCACCAAGACCAAGTTGACGCTGATGGCCATCAACGGCCCCGCTGCTACCGCTGGTCAGGTGAACAACGAAATGGAGGACTGTACCGTTCCCGCTATTCCCGCAGGAACATACGTGCTGGGTATGGCCAATGCCATGTCGGAGTCGCAGCTGTTGGTTACTCCTGACAACTTCCAGCCCCGTGAGAAAGAGGTCTATCTCCAGAAGAAGGGTTGGAACGTGCTGTTCACCGAGGAATTTGAGAAGATGAAGAAGAAGTACCCATTCAAGGTGAAAGACCTTCTGCGCGATGCCTCCATCCTCAACGACGTGCGTATCGAGCGTTCGTACTGGATGGGTGTGATGGCCAAGAAGAAGCGCGTCACTGAGGACGGTGCCATCGAGGATGTATTCTACAGCGAGGGTATTCTGCCTCAGATTCCCAACTACTACGCTATCGGCAACGAGTACATGCTGAGCGACCTCGTGGCTATCTCTAAGCTTCAGTTCACCGACTTCGCCACCTCGAACCGTTCGTTTGCCTTCTGCGGTAAGAACGCTATCGAGCGTCTGGAGAACATCGACCCCGGCAAGAACCGCGAGATTCACTTCTCCGTGGCCAAGGACTTCGATCTCACTTTCCGTCGCTTCACCGACACCTTCGGCGAGATTAACTTCGTGTGGGATCAGACCCTCGACTTCATGGGCAAGTCGGACTATATGTTTGTGCTCGACCTCGACAATGCCATCCACTACATCAAGGAGGGCAAGCGCAACATGACCAACGATATGTCGAAGGGTGCTGGCGACATTCGTCTAGCCAAGCGTCACATCGAGATTATGGCCGATGCCGTAGGTTTGAAGGGCTACAACAGCATCATCGTAGGCCCCGAGGACAAGATGTTTGGCGACATGACCCAGGGCATCGTCAACTGGATTGTCAGCTCCAACCATCTGCCTAAGACTCCTGCCAAGAACATGAAGATTGCGCTGACCTCAGACGTGACCGTTGGCGAGGGAGCTCAGGCCGTTACCTACGAGAAGGGTTCCGTGCTTATCTATAACGGCACTGCATGGGAGACCTACACCGGCTCCGACCTTGCAGCCTAAACAATAACAATCGGGGGGGTGGCGGGCAATGCGTATCGTCACCCCCTTTTCAAAATTATAAAGACTATGGCAACAAAGACATATAGAATCACCAAGCCCTGCAACAATTTCAGTTTTGTGCTACAGGGCAAAGACGGCAACAGACAGCGGTACGTGTTTGAGGGTGGCAGTGTGCTGAACAATGTTCCTGCACGGCTGGTACTCAAAACGCAGTATTCACAAGAGCTGCTGGAGAACAGCGTACCCTTCAAGGACGGCTATGTGAAGCTGGAGCGTGTTGACAATGGCGGCGAGACTCCGACGCAGGAGCAGAAGAAAGAGCCTATCCGCGTGGAAGAGGTGGACTCTCCTGAGAAGCTGCTGGAGTGGGTAGCCACCGAGTTAGAGAAGCCCTATCAGCAGCCGAAGGCCGCACTGGCCTACGCCGAGAAGCAGGGCTACGTGTTCCCAAACCTCACTATTGAGTAAGCAATGACGGTGGGAGAGATCATCAAGTCCGTGCGCTGGTGCATCGACGAGGAAGCGGTGAATGCCGCTGCCCTCGTTGGTGCGTCTGCGTATGACTTCGACGGTGGTACGCATACAGATACTGGTCTGATGAATAACATCATCCGTGACAAAATTCCCGCTGCTCTCCGTTGGGTGTGTCTTTACGCTCCTGCCGAACAACTTAGTGGCTACGATTCGTCGAAGTCCTCTGATGCTATCGACATCATTCAAGAAGACACGCTCTCTTCCGCTAAAGGCATCCTTATCCCGAGCAAGACCCTGATTAGGGTAGTACGTGTGAAGGGAGAGGACTGGCACAGGGCGATTCTTGGCGACTCTCTTATCAAGGAGGACTCCAACGAATACCTGCAGTTGCGTGACGAGAATGGTGCAACGGCTACCGTTGATCGTCCACAAGCTGCTCTTATCAATACCAAACAGAAAAAGGTGGAGGTGTGTCCTGGTGATGGCACTTTCACGCTGACTTACATCAAAGCCTTGTCAGACTCCGATATTTCAGGTCTTGACGACGACGCTAAGGAAGTTGGCATCCCTGCCAATATAGAGACCAGCTTTATTTATTACCTGGCTTATCTGCTCTGTACGGCATACGGTGACTCCCGTGCCAAGAGTATGTATGATAACGCCACCCTCAACTTAGGACGTACCGAGGACAAACAGCGGAAATGAAAAAGACAACGACTATCACAGGAGCATATAGCGAAGAAGCCAACGGCTGGGTCAGTGACATCGTTGAACTCACTGGCGATGCCTTCCTTGATGTGGAGTTGCCATCCAAAGGCAGGATTGTTATCAAGAAAGCAGAACAGACAGGCGGTCCATATCCCAAAGCTCTTATAACCCCTTGGGCAGGTCCTAAATTCAGAATAAGACTATACGGCTGTACCTCTGCAAGGTACATCAAGATTATTACTACAGAAACTCCAAATACTATCAAGTATACCAACATATGAATAGAAGCGGATATAGAAACGGTATTCTGATATACCCTGTCAGTGTGGTGGACCACATGAAGCTGAGTTGTTCCGACATGGAGAAAGACGTGAAGGAACTGAAGCAGTGGATGGAAGAGGAAACGACACAAGTTACCTTCTGGATTGGTGGGGGAAGTGATGCCTCGGACATCATGGACGATACGCACAAGGTGCAAACAGACATCAGCATGAAGAAGAGCGTAGACATTGTTTGCGAGGACGATGACCATATCCTTGTCGTGATGAGCAGCGATAAGCCAAATACTTTGTGCGCATAGATCTGAACGGTTATGAGATACCCATAACCGTGACGACAGAGACCATAGACGAGAAGACCTATACAATACTGACATCGACCAACACCTACTCTGCCGGTACTTACAACATAGACATTAATAGTTAAAACGATATATTATGCCAACATATAGAGAAGATTTACACTCAGGTCATAAAGTGCCGCTCGTTGAGACCGACGACATAAGCGATGGTGCTATAAACACCCAAAGGATAGCAAACGACTCCGTAATCTGGAGTAAGCTTGCGTCCGATGTGCGCAATCGTATCAATGCCTCTTTATGTAATATCTCTGTTGCGCCTGAGGTTATTATGCGTGGTCAGCAGTCCGATGTGCAGATATATGCTTTCTGCTTCTCCAATGCCGACAGGATTTGTATCAAGCGTAACGGTATCGACATAGTTGTTGGCAGTGGTACAGAGCTGTCTATCTTAGATGTCGTCACACCGCTTGATGCAGCTGACATCGTATATACTGCCGAATTTACCTTTGGTGAAAAAATAAAAGAATCTACCAAGATTCTGTCTGTGGCGCAGCCTATCTACTATGGAACAGGCACTACTTATCAGGATGCCATACACATTGCATCAGTCCGCACGTCGCCAAAAGGAGAATACAACATTGATGTTACTACCAGCGGAAGCTACATCTTCTTCGTAGTACCAGGCAACATGACTATCAGACAGGTACTGATGAATGGCCTACCAGTACCTATGCAGGCTCCAGCAGCCACAATAATCGGCGGCGTAGGCTACAATGTGTACCAGAGCACTCTTAAGTACAATCAGTTAAGTGTGAAAATAGAAGTGAAATAATAAAAACAAAGATATATCATGGCAAATGAAGTTAAGACACCCATTCCTACCCGAATTTACAATGCTGCCGAAGGTGGACATGTAGCAGGGGCAGATGATATTTATGATGATGACCTTCAGAAGAAACAGTCTGATTTCAACTCCGAAGTATGTGAGGCATTAGGTACAGGGGGAACTGTAGACGATAGAATTGCCAACGCAGTTAATACAGAAAAGGAAAGGGCTGAGAGCGCCGAGGGAACATTAGGTGGAAGATTAGAAACTTTGGAAGAGGCTGTAGGCGATGGCGGTTCTGTTGATGAACGTATTGCAGCAGAAGGTGCAAAGCACTATACTAAGGAGGAAACCTACAATAAGACTGAACTCAACAATCTTATTACTACCCCCAATCAGGGTTATATAACCGTTGACACTTACGCATCTCTTCCCGCAACAGGTTCTGCTGATACAATCTATCGTGTTTCTAACTACGATGGTTCTACAAGTCAAGTAGATGCTACAAAGTACTCTGAGTATGCATGGGATGGTACTCAGTATGTGTTCCTCTGTGTCAAGACTCAGATTGGTGAGGTGTTTGACATTACAGCTTATAATAGTAATACTAAGTATGCTGATCTTGCAGACGCTCTTAGTGGTACTAATGTTCCAGATGGTGTCAGGAAGGGCGGTATGAGCGTTAAGTTCGTACAGAGTTCTGACAATAAGTATGTACAATTCCGACTGATGGCTCAGAGTTTCACAACCGACACAAATAAGTGGCAGGGGGAGTTTGACAAATTTCCAAATGGCACAATAGATAATATTCTTGCGGGGCATTATAATACTAATAATTCAAATGTCGGAATAACATATACCATCATCGACGGTGTACAGATTCACATTGATGGAACTGCAAGTGATACATACCAAAGATGGCTTGACAGTTCAAGCGGCATAATGACGGGTGATGGGAAAGCCTATTATTTTGATGGAATCGAGAAAAGTTATGATGTTTTTCTTCAAGCACTTGATGTTACGGACTCATACACCGTCATAGGAGATACCAGATATGATGATAGGTTTGTGGCTCCAAATGGTCATGTTATTGCCTTCAGGGTGAGTGTTAACAGGAATGCAGTTGTTGATTTGTACATTACTCCTATCGTCTCTCTGTGGATGACCAATAAGACTGCTACTGAAAACATTGAGAGAATTAAGAGTGAGTGTATAGAAGTCAATGCCGTCAAGGGTAAACTGAACAAGACAAGGACAAATGCTGACATAACATTTACCGTCAGCAACGGAACAACTATTGCGATATCAGGTACAGCAAGTGGCACGGCATCACACAGGCTTGTTGACCCAGAGCATACGTCAACACTTTGGGTGATTGATGGAGACAACAAGAAATATAATATACTGTTTGACTCCACTGACGAAAATGTATATTTGCAGGTTGTCAGGTTTGATGCTGATGGTAGTAGCAACGAAACAAATATCAAGGATATCAAGGCAAATACCATTGATTGCTCTTTCATTGCTACATCTGGTTATAAATACGGCTTTAAGGTGGTTGTCAGTAATGGGAAGACTGTAAACCAGACAGTCAGTCCCGTTGTCAGTGTTGTCCTTTCCAATGAAAGTCTCGTTGTGTTGTCTGAATACAATCAGAAGAAGAATGATATGAGGATGGATAATGACGAGGCATCGCTTTCAGCAAATGTCACAAAGACAAATAACCTGAAAACAAAGGTTGATAACCGCCTTGATGCTGGAACAGACATTTCACGTTTCTATACAGCAGGGCTTCTGAGGAACACAGACCAGTTCAGTTTATATGACGCTTTCCTTGCATACCTGAATTCCATTAAGTTTGATACTCAATGTACGCAGTCGAGAGTAAGGGCTTTTCCTGAATCAAAGTTTGGTCACGACAGCACCCTTGTTGTTGATGGGACAACAGGTTATTGTGTGTCCTTGATTAACAATGATAATACAGGAGATAATCCCAAAGACGTACACGCCTTGGTAGCCCTGTCAATTGTCGATTTCTCTGATATGAGTGTCGGGAATGCACTTGAAGTTGCAAAGAATGGTGATACCGTTGGCGACAAGACAATCATATCAGGAGCGGGTGTTCCAAATGCAAGACTTGTTGAGAGTGTACTGCACATTATATACTCAGCAAAACTGAGTGATAACAAATGGTACGAGATCCATAGGGCATACAATGTTTCTTCTGGGACATTCGGGAATAATAGCGTATGTCAACTTTCTGTAAGCGGAAACACTGTTGACTTTACTACTGATGCCATTTATGAATATATCTATCCGATAAGTGATACAAATGATTTCATCTCAATGAATGCACAGATAGCAGCGGATGGAAATGGCAATTACTATGCTGGTATGTGTGTGCATACCAAGATACCCTCTTCTGTCATAATGGTCACGGACGATTTTGTCACATGGAGCGTGTGGTTGCAGCCTACTTGGACTAATAGTGTAAATGCACAGTATGAAGGAGCAAGCATTATTTCAAGCATAAGCAATCACAGCAAATTGTTCTATGCGCTAAGGCTGAACAACGGTAAGACCATGCTTATTGCAAGGATTGACCTTAATACTAAGGCTATCGAGGAGGAGTATCTTCTTCCTGACTGCGGAAGCCGTCCTTGCTGGTATGTTGATAATGGAAGTAACATACATCTTACTCACTCTATTGTAGGAAGGTTAAGATATGAGGACTTGATTCTCTTCAACAATAGTTCTTTTGCAACATTCGGTGTATGGTGCCAAGGGTTGTCGGACTATGTATATCCCACTGTTGTGATGAATGGCAGCACAAGTTACATATTATCCACAAGCACGGCTGCTCTTAATGACCCTGAGCATCCTGGTGCAGTAATAGGTATTCTTGCTCAGAAATGTGTAGGAAGTTACGGAGACATGAAGAAGATGATAAATTCTATGGCTACACTATTTAATGTTGGATAAAATACGTAGTTCGTTAACGAAGTTCACATAGACAACAAGATCAATGGCATTATCACACGCGAGACGAAGCTCAGATACCAGCTTATTTCATCGCACAGTGCCCGTCGCTCGTTTGCCACCATCAACACGCTGCGGAACATCCCTCGAAACAAAATCCTGCGAGCGACAGGCCACAGCAGTGAGAAAGCCTTCAATAGATATATCTGTTACGATGAAGATAACTAAACAAGCCCCATCAAACCATCACCATACAAAAAGAGGAAGAGCACTAAGCCCTCCCTCTTTTCCTTTGTTCATTGCTCTGCGATTCTATCGCAGGCTTTTTTATTCTCCTACTTCATCCAGCATATCCACCACGGCTTTCACCTGCTGATTATAAAGCCTACGCAGTTCCTTTCGTTCCGCACCATCAGCCTTGTTTGCGGCCTTGTTAATCTGACTCAGTTGCTTGTCGGCTTCACGTACTATCTGCATACGCACAAAGTCCTCGCCCTTGCTTATCTGCTCCAGTTTTAGCACATATTCAGGATTCTCTGCGGCACCGTTCTCATATCCCTTAACAGCGTCATAGAGTTTCTTGGCATCCTCACTATACTTGCGATACTTAGCCTGAGTGCGGTAATACTGTGTTCTGTCATCTCCTTGCTGAACAAATGCTTTAAGACCTTCTACCTTGCGGATATTGAAGTCACTCTCGTTTCCGCTAAGAATATCCTTAGCGTCCTTACCAATGGAGATCGTATTAGAGAATACCTTACCAGGACCACCCGTATATTGCTCCCACAGATACTGAACTATGGCAGGGTTTACCTCCATCTTACCTCTTGTGACATCATCACCTCCACCAAGTTCGTGCAGTAATTTAGAAGCGTTTACAAGAACGGGGTTGGTTCCGGAATACACCATCTGATACTCAGGTGTGTATTGGTCGTTCGGGAATCGGTCTTCCCTATAGATAGGTCTGCCAGTCCAACCAAGGTTTTGCTGAACTGCCACAAGAGGAGCAAGTACAGAGAAGGTGCGACCTATTGTCTCGTCAACAGGGTCTTCCATCAGTCCTCCTTTGGTTATCTTTGTATCCACATCGACGGGAGAGAAGGTATTCATCACACCAAGCATCTCATCGTCCCAACTTCTGTCTACAGGTTTTAAATTTGGAGCGTAAGTGTTACCTGCTGCAATGTCGCCCAGCGTAAGGAATGCCGCAAGTTCCTGTCCGATAGGTATTGTGATGAAGTTGCCGTTACCGATATAGAAACACAGGTTCTTTCTGCGGGTCCACTCTGGAAGATTGCCGTATGGATCATCGTCACCGTCACCTCCAAGGGCTGCTGCTAAAGCCTTATTGATTAGTGGCAATGCGAGTCCGAACATGAATGGGGGTAGGGCATACTTGCCTGCCCATTTGGCGATATAGGGCTTGTTCAGACTGCCATCCGAGTTTTGGAAGTTCTTAAACGTGGTGGCTATTGCCTGTACGGTGGCATTGAAGAAAATTCGTCCCTCTCCCAATATCTGTGAGGTAACTCCAAAGGCTTTTGCGGCATCCTCTACAGTCTTGCTCTGACTCTTGAATCCTGCCGTCTTGCTACCAGCTCCCTTCCTGTTGAAGTTTACTGTAATCTCCTTGGCATCGTAAGCCGAACGGGCTCTCGTTCTTCCTGCATAATGCCGAGACGCACGATAAGTCGCAAAGCGGGCATTGTTCTCAATACCTTCGTTAAGAGCCTCGACAGCACCTAAAGTATATTCCCACAACTTATTGTTCAGTCTGATCGTCTTTCCTTGTTTCTGTTGTGAATATAGTTTCTCCATCTCCTTCTGGATATCACCTATCTTAGTCATCTGAACGAATCCTGTGACACCGCCGTTATCCATGAAGTTCTTAAAGTCACGCTCCATCTCGTTACCCTCGTCAAGCGAACCATTTCTGTATTTCTTGAAGAGTCCTACCATCTTGAACAGGGACTGACGATAATACTTATTAGCCTGCTTGGCATATCCGTGCCCCTCTCTTACTCCCAACATCGTGCGGAAGTGGGTCCAGTCACGGAACATATTGCGAAGAGCAAACGTAGGACTATAAGATGTAAAGAAGGTAGCCATCATATTCTTAATAGCTGCATTCCATTTGGAGAATACGTTCTTTCCTCTCTCAAATCTCAGTTGACCGTTAAGAGCCTGCGCCATGCGTGGATTGCTTGTAACAATCATTTTTCTTGGATTGCCGTTAATTCGTACATCAACGATGTGTTCAGACTGTTTCTTCTTATCCATCGGCTTATAGTCGAAACGCTCTCTTCCCTTTATCTTCTTAGCCTTATTCTCAGAAGCCAGTTGGCGCATATCATCTTCCCATGCAAGGGTGATCTGACGTACATCTTCCTCGTCTGCGTCCTCCGGAATATCTGGGGCGACCTCTTCCCACTCGCCAGTAACCTCATTAATCACAGCCCAACTGTCACTTAATATAATAAGGTCGTTGGGGTTAGCCTGACACAGACGGTATAGTTTCTGATTAACCAAGTTCTGATTGCAGTCAGAGATTGCCTTATAAGTCATAGCGAAGATAGTTGAGATAGGATATTGCGCCTCGCTTCCACGACCTTTTGCATGTTTCAGCAGACCGCCGATATAACTCTTTGCGGTTCCTTTCTGCGTGAAGTATTGGTACATATCCTCACCCATGTTCTCCTTGAATCCTCTCATAGGCACATACCAATGGAACATCTGCTCTATCTGGTCTATCTGCTCGTCACTTCGCATTCCTGCCTCACGATAACGTTCCAAACCGTAACGGGTGGCATTCTGTATCTGCTCCCAAAGAGTATTCACATTCTCAGCCTCGATTTGGTCTTCGGTGTCCATCAGTTCCTCGATGATAGCATCTTCGTTATATTTGCCTTTCTCGTCACCATACATGGCTCTGAATCCGGAATAGTCATGCTCCGATGCCACATAATCAGGGTCTATATTGTCACGGATGAACTTGTCTATCTCTCCAAGGTAGTCAGCAAAAGAGAAGGAGTCCATGCCAAGGGCAGGTGAGTTGCCTATTTGTAAGTCCATAAACCTTTCACTCTTGACACGCTGATACTGACGCTCCACCTCGTCAACATATTCCTTGTGGGCTTCTTTCAAAGCCTTGGCAAGTTCTTTCTCCTTCTGCTCTTCGGTCTCGATGTCGCCATCCTCAAACAGCGTCTCAATAGTTGCAGCCTTTCGGTCAAAGATATCTCGCTCCTCTGGGCTCAAGTCCTCATACTTGCGTATATTCTTGTTTCTCTCAGCCTCCAGCCAGTCACGGACAAAGAACTCACGATTACGCTCCAAACCTGACTTGGTATAGACATATCGGTCAACATCACCCCAATTCATACCGGTAAGATTCATTATCTTATTGATAGTCTTGATAAGCGGGTCACGGAACATACTATTAAACAAGTCCATCTCATTCTTGTTCTTGCCATGCATTAGGTTCTCTGCCATGTAAGCGTTCTGTGAGTCGGGTATATCATTATCTCCTGCGATAGCGTTCTGAGCAGTTTTCAGTGACACCATGGCATCCTGATAAGCCTCACTAAATACCGTCTCTACTCTGTTCAGTCTTTCGTTATACACCTGCTTGGCGGAATACTCCAACGGATCGTCTATGTCCTCGTCGAATCTGCGAGAGCCAGATGTCTCCCTACGAAGAGCGTCTATTGCTTTCTTCTCAGTAGAGTACACACCAGTCATATATGACATACTTGGTGTTTCTGCTTGATATCCATTCTCTGTCTTATATAAGCGTGCAACTACATTACCTTTGCTGTCTGTAACCCTCGCCTCCGTCAGTGTTAATTGTCCTGGGAGAATACCTGTCGTTTTGTATTCTCCGATAGTGTAATCAGAGGAATTTGCAGGAGAGTTCTTGCGTCTCTTTCCATAGACCGATGAATAAGTAGAACCTTTATGTTCTCCTTCTGTTATGAACCCACGATTGTCTGTCTCCACAAACTTCACACCTTCTTTCTCCAGTGCTTCACGCTGTGCAGGGGTTACCACATTGGTAGGCATAACGTCTACCTTGCCATTGATCTGGTTAGCAATACTCTTGGCAACTTCCTCGGTAGGTACAATTCTTACAGGCTTGTCCCAACGGCTTAGAATCACCTCACGGGTGCCTGTCAACTGTCCCTGAATGATACCTGCCTTCCATTCCAGTCTACCTACGGCATCCTTGGCTTTCTCTGCCTTATAGCCGCTTGTCAGTTCGCTTTCGGGTACTTCTACCTCTACTACAACAAGATTCGGTCTGCTCTGTGCCTCACTGAACTGGTCGTTGAGCATGGTTGTAGAAGTATGGATATATGGGTTATAAGCTGCCTTTAACGACTTGCCATTACCTTTATCCAACTTAAACTTACCGTTTTCATCTGCCATCTCGGGGTGTTCGTCGGCTTTCTCCCATTTACCTAACTCGATAGGATTAACCAGTTTCCCACCCTGCTTTGCAGCCATTGGAGGATAGAGTTTGCCGTCTATCAACTGCATGGCTCTATACACCTTTATCTTCGGCTCTTTCTCAAGACGC
>OCTW011602510.1_pt1 | contig 27088 bp, 27 predicted proteins | sample 1539671 | NCBI WGS metagenome assembly OCTW01 (sample SAMN02144230, study PRJEB22623) | gut metagenome | biome: sheep rumen | host: Ovis aries | place: New Zealand | reverse complement strand
CGCCGGCAAGACGGTCAACACTGCCGACGAAGTTCCCTTCCACATCGTGAAGGGAGGCGCTCCAGCCGGCCAGACCAACGCCATCGACGCCATCTCCGGCGCCACCATGACCAGCAAGGGTCTCGACGAAGCCATCAACATCTGGCTCAAGGCATATGCAAACTATGCCGCGGGCGCTAAAACTACGGAGGAATAAGCTATGGCACAGAAACTCAAAGAAACAATCCTCAACCCTATTCTGAAGGGTAATCCGATTACCGTCCTCATTCTCGGTATCTGCTCTTCGCTCGCCGTTACGGTAGAGCTCAAGGGCGCCTGCGTCATGGCCCTCTCCGTGATCATCGTCACCGGCGTGTCGAGCCTTATCTGCTCGCTGCTCCGCAAGACCATCCCGAACCGTGCACGAATCATCGTCCAGCTTGTGGTGGTCGCCATGATGGTAATTCTCGTGGACCAGGTGCTCAAGGCTTTCGCGTACGCGATTGACAAGCAGCTCTCGGTCTACATCGGCCTTATCATCACCAACTGTATCGTGATGGGACGCATCGAGGCTTTCGCCCTCGGCAACAAGCCCTGGCCCTCCTTCCTTGACGGCATCGCCAACGGCGTGGGCTACGGACTCATCCTCATCATCGTCGCATTCTTCCGCGAGCTGCTCGGAAGCGGAACCCTCTTCGGGATTCCGGTCCTCTCGGCTATCGGCTACACCAACAACGGTCTGATGATCCTTCCTCCCATGGCCCTCATCCTCATCGGATGCATCATCTGGGTCCACAGGAGCATCGACAAATCCCTCCAGGAAAAATAACACACACAACTAAGGAATTATGGAATATTTAAGCTTATTCGTAAAGTCAATTTTCGTTGACAATATGATCTTTGCATACTTCCTCGGTATGTGTTCGTACCTGGCAGTATCAAAGAACGTCAAGACCGCAAACGGCCTCGGCATCGCGGTCATATTCGTGCTTCTCATCACCCTCCCCGTCAACTACCTGCTCAACAAGTACGTGCTTCTGCCCGGCGCCCTGAGCTGGCTCGGAGAGAGTTTCGCAAACGTCGACCTCAGCTTCCTGAGCTTCATCCTCTTCATCGCCGTGATCGCAGCAATCACCCAGGTGGTGGAGATGATCGTGGAGAAGTTCCTCCCGAGCCTTTACAGCTCGCTTGGCATCTACCTCCCGCTCATCGCCGTCAACTGCGCCATCCTCGGCGGATCGCTCTTCATGCAGCAGAGGGATTTCGTGAACGTCGGTGAGGCTACCGTCTACGCTCTCGGCTCGGGCATCGGCTGGTATCTCGCCATCGTCGCCCTCGCCGCAATCCGCGAGAAGATGAGCTACAGCAACGTGCCTGCAGCCCTCAAGGGCACCGGCATCTCCTTCATGACAGTAGGTCTGATGGGCATCGCCTTCATGGCCTTCATGGGAATTTCACTTTAGAACAGGAGGCAACAGTTATGAGCAATACACTTATTTCTTCAATGGTGCTTATGGTGGTTGTCATCCTCATTCTCGTGGCAATCCTCCTCATCATCAAGGCGGCCATCACCCCCAAGGGCAAGGTCCAGATCGACATCAACGACGGCAAGAAGGTCCTCGAGGTCGCTCCCGGCGGAGACGTCATGCACACTCTCGCCGACAACGGCATCTTCCTTCCTTCCGCCTGCGGCGGCAAGGCCAACTGCGGACAGTGCAAGATCCAGGTCACCGAAGGCGGCGGAGAGATCCTCCCCACCGAGGTCGGATTCTTCAACCGCAAGCAGATCAAGGAAGGCTGGAGGCTCGGATGCCAGGTCAAGGTCAAGGACAACCTCAAGGTCAAGATGGACGAAAGCGCCCTGAGCGTCAAGAAGCTCGAGTGCGAAGTCATCTCCAACGACAATGTCGCTACCTTCATCAAGGAATTCACCGTACGCCTGCCCGAAGGCGAACACATCGACTTCAAGAGCGGCGAATACATCCAGATCGACATCCCCGAGTACGAGGCTGACTTCTCCGACATGAACGTCGGACCCGAGTACATCGGCGACTGGGAAAAATACGGAATCACCTCACTCAAGTACAAGAACACCACCCCTACCATCAGGGCTTACTCGATGGCCTCATATCCTGCAGAGAAGGGCATCATCAAGCTCAACGTGCGTATCGCTACGCCTCCGTTCGACCGCACCCAGCCCAAGGGCGTGTTCAAGTTCGTCCCCGGCGTGCCTCCGGGAGTCGCTTCCACCTTCGTCTTCTCCCGCAAGCCGGGCGACAAGGTATGGATCAGCGGCCCTTACGGCGAGTTCCTTCTGCCCAAGGACGATCCCAAGGATCAAGAGTATGTATTCGTGGGCGGCGGCGCCGGCATGGCACCTCTGCGCAGCCACATCATGCATCTCTTCAAGACCCTCAAGACCGAGCGTGAAGTCCACTTCTTCTACGGCGCACGCGCCCTTGTCGAGGCCTTCTACCTCGAAGACTTCGCCGAGATCGAGAAGGAGTTCCCTAACTTCCACTTCCACCTCGCCCTCGACCGTCCGGATCCCGCAGCCGACGCTGCAGGCGTGAAGTACACCGCAGGTTTCGTCCACAACGTGATGAACGAGACCTACCTCAAGAACCACGAGGCTCCCGAGGACATCAAGTACTTCATGTGCGGTCCGCCTATGATGACCAAGTGCGTCACCGACCTGCTCGACTCGCTCGGCGTCGCCCCCGAAAACATCCTGTTCGACAACTTCGGAGGTTAATGAAAACGCACACGATCATACTTCTGACACTGCTCCCGCTTCTTGCGGGAGCTTGTCGTTTATATGGGGGTAAAGAACAGATTAACCTTGAGCCTCCCGAACCCGTACAGCCTGTCGGGCAGGACTCGACACGTACATTCACGGCCAAAGTCACGCTCGAAGCCGATTATCCGGTAAGAGACGCCCAGATATTGTTCTACAGGTCGGACGGCCTCAAAGACCTTGTCATGGCTGTAAACTCCGATGGAGCAGTCGCCGATGTCGAATTCACTGACAGCCTGCCCAAGACCGCCGCCGTCATCGCCAACTCGAAGTACAGGCTCAACACTGCAGCACTCGGCCACTTCGACTCTCTTGACCAGCTTGTCTACCGCCTGGAAGACGAAGACACGCAGGCTCCGTTGATGACAGGAATCGGCTCCGTCACGCCGGGAGAGAACTGCAGGATAAGACTCTCTCCCCTACTGTGCACGGTCGTTCTGTCCGAAGTAACCAATCTCTACGAAGGCGACACTCTTGCTGAAGACCCCCGCGTATGGCTTGAAAATGCCAACGGCGAAACTGCATTATTCAAGGCTTCGGGATTCCCCGTCAGGGACCCTCAAAGGACGAAGGCCGTCAGGCTTCCCTCGGACATAGGGCTCTACACCCAGCGCCCCGGAACGCGCCTGTACTGCTACCCCAACGACCTTCCGAATCCCAACCCCGGCAATCCTGCCACGGAGATTGTTTTGCAATACGAAGCAAACGGCGAGACACACTCGTGGCGTTCAACCCTGCATCCTATAAAAAGGGGAGAAACTATTCTTGTTCAAGCAGAGCTTCGACCGTGTGACGAAGTCCAACGCTGATCGGGAAGTGGCTCTTCCAACCCAGAGTGCGCAACTTGTCCGAAGACAGGCGGGCTTTGGTCACCTTGCTGAAACCGGCTGATTCGGTGGAATCCGGAATGTCGAAGATCACCTTGGTCCCGGCGATCGACGCGAGCTCTTCCGCAACTTCGCGAAGGGTTACGTCGCCCGAAGGGTCAGCGATATTGTAGGCCTCGCCGGATTCACCCTTGAGCAGCACGTAAAGAAGGCCCGAGACTGCATCGGCAACATAAGTATATGAGTAGAACTGGCTCCCGTCGCTCTTTAGGACTATATCTTCCTTGCCGACCGCATTGCGAAGGAACTGAGAAAGCGCCTTTGTATCTGAAGGCAGGAGCGTAGGGCCGTAAGACCGCGTGAAACGCGGGATCACTATATCGAGCCCATATTGTCTGGCGTATGCCTGACACAGGGCCTCGCCGCATCGTTTGCTCTCCGGATAGCCGGCCCTTAGCGTATTGCTGTCGATATAGCCGCAGTATTTTTCGTCGAAAAGCTCAACGTCTCCCCTGTTCTCCCCGTAGATTTCATTGGAGGAGGCGAAGGCGAAACGCTGCGCACCGCAACTGCGGGCGAACTCGAGCATGTTCTGAAGCCCGATGATGTTAGTCATTATGGTCTGCACGGGCTCGGTGGCATACGCGACGGGGTGAGTGTTGGAAGCAAGGTGGATGACGTAGTCAGCCTTCTCGGGCAGGGCGAAGGGCAAATTGACCTCGAGCGCAACAAACCTGAAGAGCGGATTGTCCCAGTATCCGAGGAAACGCTCGCGGGCACGCCCGGCATTGCGGCCTACCGCGATTACCCTGCAGCGGAGGTCCTGCAGCAAATTACGCTTCATCAGCACATCCACAAGGCAGCTGCCGATAAGTCCGGAACCGCCGCTGATAAGCACCGTCTTTCCCGCCAGTTTCTCCCAGGGCAGGTTCTCGTCCATGGCCACCAGACTGACGTCGGCCAGATACTGCGGATTGTCAAATGCTTTCATCGTGCTTTTTCATATAGACCCTGAACCACTCCAAGTCACCGGGGGTGGTCAGTTTTATGTTCTTGTCGGAGCCCTTTGCGAAATGGAGACGATGGCCGAGCTCCACCATCATCGTGTTGGTGTAGGACGAACCTCGAATCCCAATCCCCTTTTCGAAGGCTTCGTGATAGGCCGGATCCAGAAGGCCGAAGCGGTAAGCCTGCGGAGTGGAAACCCGACGGAGGGTCTCCCGCGGAATATACTTAACGGTAGTCGAAGGATCTTCGGGGTCGACCAGAAAAATCTGCTCGTTATATGGGAGCGACGTCACTGCATTCCCGAAAATTTTACACTTTTCGACAACGTCCGAGAGCACATCTGCATCTATTAAAGGACGGATACCGTCGTGAATTATCACTATATCGTCAGGCTTACAATGACCTTCGAGAGCAAACACACCGTTTCGGATAGACTCCTGCACACTGTCACCGCCCTTCACTACCATGGTGAGCTTGGTGATGCCGTAGAGGTCCGCCCATCTTCTGACGTCGTCTTGCCAGCCGTCGATGCAGACAAGCACTATTTCGTCTACCATCGGGTGCTGCTGGAATCCTTCGAGCGTATAGAAGAGAACGGGCTTGCCCTCCACCTCCACAAACTGCTTGGGGAGGTCGAGACCCATCCTGGAGCCGACACCGCCGGCTACGACGATTGCGATTGTAACCATATTCTAAACAAATATACGCAATTATTTCCTATCTTTACCCCCCGATGAGAAAACAGAGAATATGTATCTGCGGCGGTGGGTCCCTCGGGCACGTCTGCGCCGGCGTCCTTTCTTCCAAAGCAGAAATCCGTATTCTGTCCGGCCATCCCGACAAATGGGGCCGGACTCTCACTGTTACCGATCCCAACGGCAAAGTATTCAACGGCACCCTTTCTGAAGTTTCTTCCGATCCTTCCCGGGTTGTCAGCGGGTCAGACATCGTCCTTCTCTGCGTCCCCGGGCACCTCATCGAAAAAACTCTTCGCGATATCAAGCCCTGGATCGGCGACGCAGCGGTAGGCTCCGTAGTCTCCAGTACGGGCTTCTTCTTTTTCGCCCACAAAGAACTCGGGCCGGACGCCAGACTGTTCGGCTTCCAAAGGGTTCCGTACATAGCCAGAGTGAGTGAGTATGGCCGCAGCGCCATGCTGCTCGGCTACAAAAGCAGCCTCACCGTGGCGCTCGAAAACATCCCCTCCGAGTTTGCCGCTACTCTCCGGTCTTTATTTGACACCCCCGTCTGCATAGCCGACAATTTCCTTCAGGTATCGCTTACCAACTCCAACCCCATCCTCCATACGGGAAGGCTCTACACGATGTTCCGCGGACATGAAGACGAACTGTTCGACCACAACATTCTCTTCTACCGCGAATGGACAGACGAATCGTCTGCCAAGCTTATCGCGATGGACGAAGAATTCTTCCGACTGCTGGACAGACTCGAAGTAAGCGGCATCCCTACCCTGCTGGACTACTACGAGAGCCACGATGCAGCCTCGCTTACCGCCAAAATTTCCTCAATCGAGGCATTCCAGGCCATCACAAGCCCCATGGTGCAGGTTGAAGGCGGATGGAAGATGGACCGTACGAGCAGGTATTTCACAGAAGATTTTCCCTTCGGACTGAGATGGATAAAGGATCTCGCAGACCGAAACAATATAGACACCCCGGTGATAGATGAAGTCTATAGTTGGGGAATCAGTTTACTATGACAGAATTCAGCGTAAAAAAAGCCATCATATTCGCAGCCGGTTTCGGCTCGCGCATGGTTCCGGTCACCCTCGACCGGCCCAAACCGCTCGTCAGAGTGAACGGCGTCCGCATCATCGACACTCAGCTCGATGCCCTGCTCGAAGCCGGGATCGAAGATATCACCATCACCCGCGGCTACAAAAAGGAGTGCTTCGACGAGCTGCTCGAAAAGTATCCCATGCTCAAGTTCATCGACAACCCCCTCTACGACCGCACCAACAGCATATCTTCAGCGATGAAGGCTCTCGAGCTGATCGAAGGCGGCTGTTACCTGTGCGAGGCCGATCTTATGATTGCCAATCCGGGGATAATCCGCAAGTGGCACACCGGCTCGGACTATCTCGGCTCTTTCGTACGCCAGACCGACGACTGGTGCCTTAGCGAACGCGACGGTTATGCCTGCGACTACCGCAAGGGTGGCACCGACTGCTTCAATTGCTACGGCATCTCCTGCTGGAGCCCCGAAGACTGCGAGCGCCTTCGCACCGACATCGCCGAGGTCTGGAACTCCGGAGAGCAGAACGTCTTCTGGGAGTTCGTGCCGCTGGTGCTCCGAAAAGACAACTACAAGGTAAAGATCCACGAATGCTCCAAAGGCGACGTGGTCGAGATAGATACATTCCAGGAACTGGTCGCGATCGACCCTTCCTACAAAAACTACCCGAAGCAATGAAAGTCTACAAAGGAAGCATTATCACCGTCGACAGCAAAGACTCTGTCGCCAGGTATCTCGTTGAAGATGGCGGCCGCATCATCTATGTCGGCGACACCCTCCCCGCCGAGTACGAAGGCTCAGAAACCATCGACCTGGGCAGCAAAGCCCTGATTCCGGCTTTTGTGGACAGCCACCAGCATTTCGCTTCGTTCTCCACCTTCAACGCCGGGCTCAACGTCATGGAAGCAGAGTCCAACAAGCAGATTATGGAGATGATCTCGGACTACTACAAGCGCAGCGGCAAGGCAAAGACCCTTATCGCCTTCGGCGCTTCTCCCTACTCTGTCAGCGAGCGCAGGCTCCTAAGCCGCGAAGAGCTCGACAAGGTCTGCCCCGACAAAGAGATAATGGTAGTCAAGTACGACGGCCATGCCTGTATCGTCAATTCGAAGCTGCTCGCAAAGATCGACGACAAGGTGCGCGAGCTTCGCGGCTACCACCCCGACACGGGCGAGATGAACCAGGAAGCCTTCTTCAAGGTCTCCGACTACATCACGGGCAGCCTCAGCATCCCCGAACTCTTCGTCAACATGCAGAAAGCCGCCGACTTCCAGGCCGCCCAGGGTATAGGAATGATCCATACCGTCAGCGGAGTCGGATTCGTGGGCGATCTCGACATCACGATGGAGAAGATCTTCGCCAAATCGCTCCGTAACGGTTTCCAGATCAGGGTGTTCCCCCAGTCGATGGATGTGAAGGTGGCGACTTCGCGCAAGCTCCCCCGCATCGGCGGATGCTTCAAGTGCGCGCTCGACGGCTGCTTCGGCTCGGGCGATGCCGCCATGAACGAGCCCTACACCGACGGCACTGACGGAGTCCTCTACTACAGCGACGAGACCGTCACTGAGTTCTGCAAGAACGCCAACCGGGCCGGACTGCAGATCGAGATGCACGCCATCGGCGACAAAGCCTTCGACCAGGCCACACGCTGCCTCAAGGCCGCCCTCGACGACTTTCCCCGCGAAGACCACCGCCACGGCATAATCCACGACTGCCTGCCTACCGAAGAAGGCCTTCGCATCTGCCGCGACTACCACATAGCGATGCCCATCCAGAGCGCTTTCATCAACTGGAAGCAGGAGCCCGACGAGTATCTGGAGAGCCTGATGGGAAAGGAGCGTTGCTCGCGCCTCAACCCTATCAAGACCTTCGAAGAGAACGGTATCGCCGTCTCCCTCGGCTCCGACGCTCCATGCACAAGTCCCAGCCCTATAGTCTGGCTCGACCGCTGCGTCAACAACCCCAACAAAGAGCAGCGCATCTCGATCCAGTCGGCCCTTCGAATGGCTACCTACAACGGCTACTATACGACCTTTGACGAGAAGGAGCGCGGCTCGCTCGAGAAGGGCAAGATCGCAGATATGGTAATCCTCAGCGCCAACCCTTACAGCATTCCCCAGAAAGAGATCGGCTCGCTCAAGGTCGAGAGCCTGATCCTCCAGGGCGAGCCCTACCGCAGCGCCCGCGAGGGTGTGGTCGGAGCGGCCCTCAGGGGACTTTTCTCCAAAAGCAAGTTCTAGAGAATGGTAATAGTCCGTCACGCAGTCATTCTCGCCGCAGGCGCCGCCACCCGCTTCGTTCCCCTCTCGCTCGAGCAGCCCAAAGGCCTGTTCGAGGTAGGAGGACAGCGTCTGGTCGACAGGCAGATCGAGCAGCTCCTCCAGGCCGGCATCACCGACATCACCGTCGTGCTCGGCTACAAAAAGGAGATGTTCGCATACCTTAGCGAAAAATACGGGGTGCGCCTGATCGACAATCCGGCCTACAATACCGAGAACAACATCCGCAGCCTGCTCTGCGCCAGGGACTACCTGGAAGACGCCTATATCTGCTCCTGCGACGACTACTTCAAGGTCAACCCGTTCCGCGCCGAAGAAGAACACAGTTTCTACGCCGGGGAGCATGTAGACTACGCCTCCAAGGAGATGTTCGTCCTTACCGACTCCCAGGGGCGCATCACCCGCATGGAAAAGGGCCTTCAGGGGGGCGATATCCTCCTGGGGCACTCCTTCTGGACTGCGGCGTTTGCCCGCAAGTTCGTGAGCATAGCCCTGTCCGACACCGAAGGCAAGTACAGCCAGTCCTACTGGGAGTGGCTCGTCAGGGACTACCTCCCCGTACTGCCTCCGTTCTACTTCAAGGCCTACCCCGCCGGCACGGTCTACGAATTCGACTACTTCGAAGAACTCCGCGAGTTCGACTCCGACTATATGGCCAACTCCCGCAGCCGGATTCTCGACAACATCAAGAGCGTCTTCGGATGCGGCAACGCCGACATCACCGATTTCCGCAAGATAAGCGAAGGTCTTACCAACACCTCGTTCATCTTCAGGGTGGGCGGCAAGGACTATATCTACAGGCATCCCGGCGAGGGCACCGAGAAGATCATCGACCGCAGCCACGAAAAGGCCTCGCTCGAGAAGGCCCGCGACCTGGGCATCGACCCCACCTTCATCCACATCGACAGCCGTGAAGGCTGGAAGATAAGCAGTTACGTCCCTTCTTTCAGGGAACCCGAATACTCATCAGAGCAGGACACCCGCAAGGTGCTCGAAGTCTTGCGCCGGCTCCACTCCAGCGGTGAGACGGCAACTTGGGGCCTGCGCCCCTGGGAAGACTCTCTCGAGATCGAAAAGATGCTCGAAAAGAAGGCTCCCGGCTGCTTCGCCCCTTACCTCGAGCTCAAGGAGCGCATAGGGCGCATGTACGCCCAGACTCTGGGCGATGGAGTCGGGAAGTGTTTCTGCCACGGCGACACCTACCGTCACAACTGGATGCTGCTGCCCGACGGAGGCGTGATACTTATCGACTGGGAGTACGCAGGATTTTCCGATCCGGGCATCGACGTGGGCTACTACATAGTCGACGCCATGTACGACAAGTCGAGAGCCAAGGCTGTCATAAGGGAATATCTCCGCGAAGACTGGACTCCCGCGCTCGAAAAACACTACTTGATCTATACCGCCCTGATTGCCTGGTACTGGTTCGTCTGGGCATTGTACCGCGAATCATGCGGCGCCGCGATGGGCGAGAGCCTGGGCAACTGGCTCGAAATGGCTAAATACTACAGCAAATGACACTTAAAGAATTCTGGAACAAGGTCTATATCAAACCCCGCCGACATGCCCTTATGCGTCGTTATGGAGTTCCGATGTTGAAGGCCTTCGACCGCGCCCTTACCGGTGCAGGCATCCCCTTCAGCCCCGTCTATGGGACCCTGCTCGGGGCAATACGCGAGAAAGGATTCATCCCCCACGACGACGACGCCGATATGGGAGTATGGAACAGTATGATTCCCGGAGGACTCGACGCGCTCCACAAAGCCCTCGAAGCCGAAGGGTTTACCCTCAGCCGTACGCTCCTTGTCGACGGAGGTGAATTCGCCCGTGAGGAGACCTGGAAATGGAACCACATAGGGGTCGACATCTTCTTTTTCGACAAACTCGACGGAGACCTCAGCCGCGGCTATATGTTCTATCCCTTCCGTGACTGCTCGTCCTACAAAGAGTCGGTCAAAAAGCACGGCGGACTTAGGGTAGTGGAATTCGAAGTGCCGTTCTCCCCCACAACCGAGCGTCTGCCCTTCGAATCGATAACCCTGCCGATCACCACCGTCGCCGAAGGCTTTGTCGTAGCCCGTTACGGACTTGACTGGCGCACGCCCGACCCTACCTTCGTCTATCCGCGCCCAGGAGTATCCGGAAATGTAGAGCGCGAAGACAAGATCAGCATCCCCCACAGATACTAATGGAAAGACTCTCTCTCGAACAAATCCACGGGATCCTGCTCGATATAATGCTGGATATCGACAAGTTCTGCAAAGAATCAGGCATAGTCTACAGCCTCGCTTACGGGACCCTTCTCGGAGCCGTGCGCTACGGAGACTTCATCCCATGGGACGACGACGCCGACCTTATCATGCCAAGGGCCGATTTCGAACGATTCGTGGCTACCTACCCCAAGGACGGGCGCTACCACTGCATACGCAATACCGTCAGCGACAAGGAGTTCTATATATCAGGCTTTGCCAAGGTCCATGATCCGCATACCGACAAATTCGTAGGAAGCAGGAAATACCGCAGCCACTACGGCGTAAGTGTCGATATCTTCCCTCTCGATCCTCTGCCTGAAGACCCTCAGTCCCGGCATGCCCATATAGCCAGCGCCATCCACTACGGTAGGCGACTCAGGTGCCTTGGCAAACGCTTCCTGCACGGCTCGCCTCTCATGATGCTCGAATCACGACTGCTCGGCCGGCATTACCTGCTGAAAAAATGCGAACAGCTAACGCGCAGTATCAACCCCCAAGACACCAACCTGGTAGGCGTCCTGATGGGAGCTACCGGCTACCAAAACGTCCACCCAAAAGACTTTTTGGATGAGCCAGGCTCGATACTTTTCGCCGGCCACGAATTCCTGTGTCCTAAAGACACCGACGCATATCTGAGCCAGATCTACGGAAAAGACTACATAATCCCGCCGCCTGAGAATCAGCGCCAGGGGCACGGCGACCCTGTCTACCGGATCTGACCGGCGGCAAGCCTCAGCCAAATACGCTTTGCGCTAAGCGGAAGTTCCATGAAAGCATCCCTCACCGAAGGGATGTTTTCTTTGTCGTAACGGATGAAATTGGCCATGCAATAGTCCAGTACGGGCGCACGCATCCACGCCATCTCTTCGGGCCAACCCTTCGACTCGTAGAATTCGAACAGTTGGAGAAAACTTCGGGCCGATGCTTTGTGCCTCACTTCCCTGCTCTGACGCGTGAACGAAGCGGAGTTAGTACGGCGGTAGTGGTAGGGGGCTTGCCTGAGAAGAACAGCGGTCTCAGCCCGCGAGAGTATCTGAACACCGAGGATGATATCTTCGTGCATCCCGACTTTGGGATAGAACAGGTCGGGGGTATAGAGACTGCGCCTGATGAACTTACAAACGAGATATCCGTGGGCCCTTCGGGCCATAATCGCCTTCGCGAAATCCACGGGCTCGCGGTATTGCCTATCTTTGGCGATATGGATCTTGCCTCCGCCGTTTTCTTTGCAGATATAGTGGTATACCACGTCTGCGCCGGTCTTCCGGGCCTCTGCGACCAGCCTTTCGGCCATATCGGTGTCGACCCAGTCGTCTGAATCGACATGCATCACATAGTCGCCGGTTGCTACTTTAAGGCCGCTCAGGCGGGCCTGAGGCAAACCTTCATTGATCGGTTTGCGGATAATGCTAATTTTCGGCCGAAGAGCGGCAAACTCGCTGTCGATAATATCTTCCAGAATAGCGATACTCGCATCGGGCGAAGCGTCGTCGACAAAGATGTACTCAATGTCCTGCCATGTCTGGGCAAGAATGCTCCTGGCACAGTCGGCTATGTACTGCTCCACCTTATAGACCGGGATGATGACGCTTACTTTCATCTGTCGGGAAATGTAGTGGCAAATGCCTCGAGTATTACGGACCTGCTCTGCAGAAAACGGTCCTCGCTCATCTGCACATCGTTGATGCAAGCGAAATCGGCAGTGGGAGCCGCTATGAACCGGGCGATATCTTCGGCCGAATTGGTCGCAAGCGAGAGATGCTTCTGGGAGATTCGACGGCTCAGCGCCTTTCCCGTAAAATACATGTAATCCGTGAAGACATACTGGTTGAGATTGGCGTGGACCCTGATTGGTGTCAGTGTGGCCTCGATTTCTGGCCCGACCTTGGATATCACCTCAGCGCACGCGCTCTTAAGGAGCGGAGTAACAGAATGCTGCGGACGCACGAATGTCAGTCCGGCGGCTTTTCCCGCGGCCTTGCGGGCCATGCGGTCGCTGTGAAGGGTCTGCTGCTTGTAGCCGCCAAACGCAAACAAGTGGCGGGATAGTTTCTTGGCCGGCATACCCGAAGGGAAGAAATCATCTTCAGAGGTCGGTCTGAGAGGAAAAACGTCGTCGTTGAAATAGATGAACTTCTCCGAAAGACCCGGAATACGCCACAGAAACATCTCGATGGTGGTGCTGTTGAAGGTCGGGAGAAACTTTGCGGGGATAATGTCGCGGTGGAGCACCACGCACACCTCGGAGGCGACCTCCTCTGGGACCTGGCTTTCGAGGGCGACCACCAGGTAGATCTTGTCTATGAACGGCATATACCTATGGATCCCCGCTATGAGGTATCTGAGTGTTCCCCAATCCCTGAAGCGCTTCGAGGGCTCCCTGCCCGAAAAGGCTGCGTACTGCTCCTGCCACTTGGGGTCGGCCCCGTTTACGTATGTGATTACTGCATCGATCATTTTATATACTTTGCTGTGAAGGTGTCTGTCTTTGCGAGGTCTTCGGGAGTGCCTTCGAAAACAACCTGTCCGCCGCGCTCGCCGGCATCGGGGCCTAGGTCTATCACCCAGTCAGCCGCCCGGATCACGTCGGTGTTGTGCTCGACGACAATTATGCTGTGGCCGCGTTCAAGCAGAGCGTCGAAGGCCTTGAGAAGCCTCTCGACATCGCTGAAATGCAGGCCGGTAGTAGGCTCGTCGAAGATGAAAAGTATCTTTTCCCGGCCTTTGCGCTCGCGGCTCAGCGACAGGAAATATGCGAGTTTGATTCGCTGGCTCTCGCCACCCGAGAGGGTCGATGAACTTTGGGCGAGTTTGAGATACTCAAGGCCCACATCTACGAGCGGCTGGAGTTTGTCGGCAATTTCTTTGGCTTCGGGTTCTGGACCTTCGCCGAAGAACTCTATTGCCTCGGCTACGCTCATGTTGAGGATGTCGTCGACGTTCTTGCCCCGGTAGCGAACTTCGAGAATCTCGGGCTTGAAGCGCTTGCCGCCGCAGGACTCGCAGACCATGGTCACATCCGAGATGAACTGCATCTCAATTGTGACCACGCCTTCTCCCTGACACTCCGGGCAGCGTCCGCCGTCCTGGTTGAACGAGAAGAAGGAAGGGCCGAAGCCCGAGACCTTGGCGTACTGCTGGTCGGAGAGGAGCTTACGGATGAGGTCGTAAACCTTGAGGTAGGTCACGGGATTGGACCGGGTGCTCTTGCCGATGGGGTTTTGGTCGACGTACTCGACCCGTCCGATACGGTCGAGGTTGCCCTCGAGCCCCTTGAACGCGCCCGGCGCGTCGCCCGAGTCGTTGATGTGGCGGTAGAGTGCAGGATAGAGGATGTCGCCTACGAGAGTCGATTTGCCCGAACCGGACACGCCGCTCACGACGGTGAGCACTCCCAGCGGGAACTGTACGTCGATGGTCTTGAGGTTATGCTCCATCGCCCCGCGAAGGGTGATGCTGTATGTCCATGGGCGCTTCTCGCGCCGGTAGCGCGGTTTGCGTCCGCTCAGGTACTGAAGCGTCAGCGAACGGCGGAAGGTCTCTTCCGGCAGAGTATCGGAGTACTTTCCCTCGAACACTATCTCGCCTCCCTTGGCGCCGGCGAGCGGGCCCATGTCGATAAGCAAGTCGGCGGCGCGAATGATCTCCTCGTCGTGTTCGACCACGATGACGGTATTGCCAAGGTCGCGCAGACGGCGCAGAACGCCGATCAGGCGCTCGGTGTCGCGCGGATGAAGGCCGATCGAGGGCTCGTCGAGGATGTACATTGAGCCTACGAGCGAACTGCCGAGCGCAGTCACGAGGTTGACCCGCTGGCTTTCTCCGCCCGAGAGAGTATTCATCGCACGGATGAGCGTAAGGTAGCCAAGGCCCACATCTTCGATACACTGCAGGCGGCTCATGACCTCCGACAAAGGCTCGGCGATGATGCTGCGCTCGTCTTCGCTAAGGTCGATACCCTTAAAAAACGCCAGACACTGCTCCACATTCATCGAAAGGATGTCGTGTATGGTCTTGCCGGCGACCTTTACGTACAGCGCTTCCGGACGGAGCCTGCTGCCGTGGCAGGCCGAGCAGACGGTACGGCCGCTGAAGCGGCTGAGCATATACTTGTACTGGATCTTATAACGCTGAGTCTCGACCCACTCGAAGAATTCGTTGAGGCCGACGAGCCTGCCGGGATTGTCGTCGTAGGATTCGCCGGGCTTAGGCGGATCGCCTTCCCATATCATCCTCTTGGAGTGCTCGTCGAGTTTGAGGTAAGGAGTAAAGATATCGATGCCGTAATCGGCTGAGACCTCCACCATGTGGTCCTTGAACCAGCCCATCTTCTCGCCGCGCCAGCAGGCAATTGCCCCGTCGTAGATACTCTTCGTCTTATCGGGGATGACGAGGTCTTCACTGATACCTATTATCTTGCCAAGACCGCCGCACACGGGGCAGGCTCCGAGAGGACTGTTGAAGCTGAAAAGGAACTCGTCGGGCTCGCGGAACTTGATCCCATCGAGTTCGAGCCTCTCCGAGAAATGCCGCTCTTCTCCTCCTTCCGGGAGGAACGACATCTCACCCCTGCCGGCCTTGAACGCATCGCCGACAGAAGATATCAGGCGCGCACGGTCTGAGAAATCGCGGAAGCGGTCTACGAGGATCTGAGCCCCTTCTGGGACATCCCCGCTCTGCATCGCATCTTCTATCTTCAGAGGACTGCCATCTGCGAACAGGCGGCTGAAGCCCTCTTCCTTGAGAGCGAGCAGAGTCGCAATCTTGTCGCCGGACCAGTCGACCGGGGCGAGGATGTAGACTGTGCCGCTGACGCTCTCCAGCGCCCTCAGCACGTCGGCGACGCTGTCGGCATGGACCAGCCTGCCGGACACGGGGCTGTAGGTCTTGCCTATACGGGCGAAGATGAGGCGGAGGAAATCGTAAATTTCAGTGGTGGTGGCGACGGTCGAACGCGGATTGCGGACAGTAACCTTCTGCTCAATGGCGATAGCCGGGGGCACGCCCTCGATCGACTCCACGTCGGGCTTGTTCATCCTCCCAAGGAACTGCCTGGCATAGGACGAAAGGCTCTGGGCAAAACGCCTCTGGCCTTCGGCAAAGAGGGTGTCGAACGCAAGCGAGGACTTGCCCGAGCCGGACACGCCCGTGATGACCACGAACTTGCCGCGCGGGATCCCGACCGTCAGATGCTTGAGGTTGTTGACGGTGGCGTTTCTGATTATGATCTTGCCCTCTTCCATTATTTTTTACTGAATAACCATAGCCCCCCGAAGGTGAGCAGACCGTTGACTATCAGGAGGCTGAAACCGAGGTCGAAGCCCAGGAAGCGCTTGCCGCACACATTAAGGGCAACGCACAGAAGAGGCGCTGCAACGGCCACGAAGGGGGCGGCTTTGTCTCTCAGCGTCCTTTTAGTGAAGATACCGAAGAAGAACAGGCCAAGAAGCGGGCCGTAAGTGTATGATGCAAGTTTATAGACGAGATTGATGACTGCGTCGTCACTCACGGCAAAGAGTACGGTAATGACCGCAAGGAAAACGAGCGCAACGCAGGCATGGACGATCTTGCGTGTACGGTCTTCGGTCTTGCCGAGGAAGTCGACACAGAACGAAGTCGTGAGCGAGGTCATTGCAGCGCCTGCCGAAGGGTATGCTGCGGAGATGAGCCCGATGAGGAACACCACCCCGGCTCCCACTCCGAAATAGCGGCTGGCGATGGTCGGATAGATACTGTCGGTTTTCGTGATTCCAAGGGCGTCCAGACCACCCAGATGGTTGGTATAGACGCAGAGCAGGGCGCCCATCAGGAGGAAGAAAAGGTTGACCGCCACAATAATTCCTGCGGTGGTATACATATTCTTCTGAGCCGCCTTGATGTCTTTGCAGGCGAGGTTTTTCTGCATCATCGACTGGTCAAGCCCTGTCATTGCTACCGTCACGAAGATGCCCGAGACAAACTGCTTGATGGCATTGGTACCGTGGCTCCAGTCCCAGTCGAACCAATCAACGAAACGGCGGCCTTCGCCCACGGCGCCGACATTGGTGTTGAGCGCACTTCCGACCTCTGAGAACATGGTGCCGAAGTTCCATCCCATTTCCTTACAGATAATATAGATGGTAAGACCGACAGCCAGAAGCATAAAGGTCGTCTGAAGCACATCTGTCCAGATTATCGTCTTCACTCCGCCCTTGTAGGTGTAAAGCCACAGCAGGACAAGGAAGATGGCAGCAATGAGAGCAAAATGGAGAGTTCCTCCCGACCAGCTTCCGGGAAGGAAAGACTGGAAGACTATTATTACTACCATTATGCGCACTGCCGCACCCAGAAGGCGTGAAACCATGAATACGGCCGTGCCTGTTTTGTGGGAGCGCGGCCCGAACCTCTCCTCAAGGTAGGTGTAGATGGAGGTGAGGTTCATCTTGTAGTATAGAGGAAGAAGCGCTTTTGCAATAACTATGTAGCCCGCCACGAAGCCGAGCACCATGGGCATATAGAAGAAGTTCTGCACCCACACGTTACCCGGAACGGAGACGAAACTTACGCCCGAAATCGAGGCTCCGACCATTCCGTAGGCCACTATCGGCCAAGGTGCCTTCCTGTCTCCGCTGAAAAACGACTTGCTTCCCGCACCCTTGGATGTAAGGTGCGAGACCACGAAAAGCAGCGCCGTGTAGAGGGCGAATGCTATCAGGAAAACGGCCAGCGGAAACTCGTGCATACTCTATCTTACTGCGTGAAAAAGTCTCTTGAGTATTTCGAAGGATTCGCCGGCGAGCTTGTTCCAGAAATCGTCGTACATCTGGAGGGTCTTGTCAGCCCCGCTGTAGTGCACATCGCTGATGACCTTGTAGGCGATAAATGGCTTGCCGAGCTTGTAGCAGACCTGGGCGATTGCCGTCGATTCCATATCGCAGGCAAGGGCATCGGGGCGCACCGACTTCACCTTCTTGTCGTCGGCTTCAGTCTCGAGGAACTGGTCGCCGGTGCAGATTGTGCCGATATGAACCTTGGGGTCGGCGCCGAACTCGGCCGCTATCTTGCGAAGCAGGATGGGGTCGGCCTCAAAAAGGACAGGAAGCCCCTGAATCTGACCGGCTTCGTTCTCTACTCCGCACCACACGTCGTGGTAGGCACATGCGCTGCCTATCACCACATCGCCGATACCGACCACGGGATCGACTCCCCCGGCGCAGCCAGTGTTGATTATCAGGTCTACCTTGTCTTCTGCGAGGAGTCGGTAGGCCGCCACCGCAGCATTCACTTTGCCGATGCCGGATGCGCGGACCACAAAATCGGGATCGGAGCCGACGAGGCCTGTAACGAGCCTGTACTCCTTGTCCATTGCCGTGAGGATTCCTATTTTCATTGTATTGTGCGTGGTAATTGTGTTTTCTTTATGTAATTCTGCGGCTCAGGCATATCGTAGACACTCGAGCGCAGGAACCTGCCGAACTCGGCGACGTCTTTGAATTCTTTCTGCGCCTCAGGGGTGATGACCGGTCCGATGCCGATGCGCATCCGTTTCCCGTGCTTGTTGAATATCTCGGAAGGCAGTTTAAGAAGCCTTACCTTCCAGTTGATAAGCCCCAGGCGGTAGTAGAATTTGGAGTTGCCGTCGAAAAAGCGCACGGGGACTATCGGCACTCCGAGTTTCTTGATAAGCTTAATAGCCGCCTCCTGCCACTCCCTGTCGCGAACGCAGTGCTCCTTGGGGTTGAAATCAGACACCGCACCCGAAGGGAAAATGCCCATGGATCCGCCTCCTCGGATATGGAGCAGGCTCTCTTTAACTCCGTTGATACTCTCGGTCCTTGCAGCCTCGCGCTTCTCTCCGGTGGGAATCACGGTAATGAATGAGTCTTCGAGCGGCCACAGGCGTGCAAGCATCTTGTTGACCATCAGTTTATATGAAGGGTCGATGCGTCCGAACAGGTTGACAAGCGCGCAGCCGTCGATCCCGCCGTAGGGGTGGTTATGAATGGTAATGAACGAGCCCTTGGGAAGTTCTTCCAGCGGAACGCCTCCCACTTCGTAGTCAATACCGAGTTCTTCGAGCACGACCTCGCTGAAGTCCCATCCCTGCGTGTCGGCATGGTCATTGACGAGTTTCTCCAGACGCTTGAGCGAGAAGATTTTCTTGATGCCGCGGGCCAGGGCATTTCCGACCTTGCCTCTGAAGAGAGGCACGGCCTGCGCCATTTCTTCGACCGAAAGAAGTTCTCTCATCGGGCATCCTCCTCATCCTTGGACTGCGGACGCGGGTCGATTTCTGAATAGTACTTTGCGTCTTTTATGATAGTGACAAAATACATAAGGGCGAGAATCACGAGAATCACCGAGCCCACAAGGTCGAACGGTCCGACTACCACCGGTCTTCCGAAGATAATCCACTCCGTGAGGAAGTTACGCACGGGAGGGACGTGGATGAAGATGACGTTGACGATGAACACGATAAGCCTGAACTCGGTCGGCCCCATCTTGGCGTAAGTCAGTTTGTACTCACCCTTGAGGTGGGCGTTGACATTGACGTTGTTGGTGATGAGAAGGTAGAATAGCAGGCAGAACATGGCTATCCCGAAATTCTGCATCATCGCCGAAAGACCGGCTCCGACAAACATGATGATCTCGTTGATGCAATCCACGGTGTGGTCGAGATAGAAGCCGTAGACCGGCCTCTGCTGCTTGCGTACCCTGGCAAGGGTTCCGTCCAGGGAATCGCCGTACCAGTTGATGATCAGACCGAGATTGGCGAGCCACAGCCAGTGGATGTTGAGATTGGACAGCACGAAACCCGCGCAGATGACAAGGGCTCCTATAAAGCCAAACACGGTAAGGTGGTCGGAATTGACCCATTGGGGCTGCTTTCCGGCGAGCCACACGAGAGCCTTCTTTTCGAGGGCGTTGATAAGGGAAGTCTGTATCCTGTTAGACTGTTTTATTTCCATTTTCGTCTATTTTTGTAAAGTTTGCTAATTTACGCATTGTAGCCCAAAAAACCAATTTTTGGAATAACGCCCGAAAAGCCTTATCTTGGAGAGATTTTTACCAGCCAGACCAACAATGTCAGAAATCAAAGGATATATCTCCCAAATAGTCGGACCGGTAGTTGACGTCCATTTCGACTTTCCCCACGGGGCTCCCAAGAATCTTCCCCTTATCCACGAAGCGCTGACCACCGTCCGCGACGACGGCCGCACGATCGTTATCGAAGTGCAGCAGCACATAGGCGAAGACACCGTCAGATGCGTGGCGATGGACTCCACGGACGGCCTCAGAAGAGGCGTGGAGGTTTCCCTTACCGGTTCTTCAATCTCGATGCCGGTGGGCATGCAGATTCGCGGAAGGGTGATGAACGTCACAGGCGACGCCATTGACGGACTGGGCGAACTCGACAGAAGCGAAGTTCTGCCTATCCACCGCGATCCGCCCAAGTTCGAAGACCTCAAGACAACCAGCGAAGTTCTATACACCGGCATCAAGGTAATCGACCTGTTGGAGCCCTATCTCAAGGGCGGAAAAATCGGTCTTTTCGGCGGCGCAGGTGTCGGCAAGACCGTGCTGATCAAGGAACTCATCAACAACATCGCCAAAAAGCACAACGGATTCTCCGTCTTCGCCGGCGTGGGCGAGCGCACGAGGGAGGGCAACGACCTCCTTCGCGAAATGATCGAGTCCGGCGTCATCAAGTACGGCGAAGAGTTCGACAAGAGCATGGCGGAAGGTCGCTGGGACCTCTCCAAGGTCGATCGCGAACAACTTGCGAAGAGCCAGGTCGCGATGGTCTTTGGCCAGATGAACGAGCCGCCGGGAGCGCGCTCGAGCGTGGCGCTCAGCGGTCTGACGCTGGCAGAATCCCTGCGCGACAGCCCCAACCCCGAAGACCCCCACGACATCCTCCTTTTTATCGACAACATTTTCCGCTTCACTCAGGCCGGTTCCGAAGTCTCGGCCCTTCTCGGGCGTATGCCTTCGGCCGTAGGTTACCAACCTACCCTTGCCTCCGAGATGGGTAAGATGCAAGAGCGCATCACATCCACAAAGAACGGCTCGATCACTTCCGTACAGGCTGTCTACGTCCCCGCAGACGATCTCACTGACCCTGCCCCGGCGACTACATTCTCGCACCTCGATGCGACTACAGTTCTCAGCCGAAAGATAGCGGAACTGGGTATCTATCCCGCAGTGGATCCGCTTGAGTCCACATCGCGCATCCTCGATCCCAACATCGTCGGAGAAGACCACTACAACACTGCCCAGCGGGTCAAGCAGATTCTCCAGCGCAACAAGGAACTGCAGGACATCATCGCCATCCTCGGCATGGACGAATTATCCGACGAAGACAAACTGACGGTAAGCAGGGCAAGACGCATCCAGCGTTTCCTTTCGCAGCCCTTCCATGTGGCGGAGCAGTTTACCGGAGTCTTCGGAGAGATGGTCGACATAGAAGACACCGTCAAGGGCTTCAAGATGATACTCGACGGAGAGGTAGACCACATCCCCGAGCAGGCATTCCTCAACGTGGGCACCATCGAGCAGGCTATCGAGAAAGGTATCAAGATCCTCGAACAGTCCAAATGATAAAAGTCCGGATCATATCTCCCGAAAAGGAGCTCTTCCGCGGAGAGGCCGAGGCGGTGTTTCTGCCCGGCACCCTCGGCGAGTTCGAGGTTCTGGAGTCGCACGCACCCATAATATCATCCCTTACCGGGGGTGAGATCAAGTTGCGCCGCGACGGCTCAGTCGAGTCTTTCAGGATTGCATCGGGATTCGTCCGCACAGGGCGGGCAGAGATGACCATTTGTGTTGAAGAACAATGAAGAAGGTGCTGCTCATACTGCTTGGACTGTTCCTGGCGCTTTTCGGCGCCCTGGCGCAGGAGCTCGACATCGACGAGTACCTCTTCGGCCATGTGGGCGATGCCTACGGCTGGCACATAACTACCGTCAATGACAGACACATAACCATACATCTGCCGGTAATCGTCAGGAGCAAAACCACGGGTTGGCATGTCTTCAGTTCGAAACACATCGAAGAAGGCGAAGAGCATGAAGGCTTCGTGCTCGATTCCGACGGCAAGCTTAAGGAAAGGCAAGCGGACGGAACTCTTGTGAGGCCGCTGGATCTCTCCATCACCAAAAACGTGCTGGCGCTGATGCTAAACAGCCTCCTGCTGCTTCTGATCGTCCTCCTTACTGCCCGGTGGTACCGCCGCCACGATGCCGTCCGCGAGGTCCCCAGAGGCTTCACCGGCCTGATGGAGATGCTCATAATGATGGTCGAAAACGACATAGTCAAGGAGTGCGTCGGCGAGAATTACCGTCGGTACTCCCCTTACCTTCTGACCGCGTTCTTCTTCATTTTTATCAATAACCTGATGGGCATAGTCCCGTTCTTCCCCGGAGGAGCCAACGTCACGGGCAACATAGCGATCACCATGGTCCTCGCCCTGTTCACCTTCTTTGCCGTCAACATCTTCGGCAACAAACACTACTGGAAGGACATCCTCTGGCCCGATGTGCCGACCTGGCTCAAGGTTCCCCTTCCGCTTATGCCCCTTATCGAGATCATCGGGATGTTCACCAAGCCTTTCAGCTTGATGGTCAGGCTCTTTGCCAACATCCTCGCCGGCCACTTCATGATACTCGGAGTTATCGCGGTCATCTTCCTTACGGCAAAGATGGGGGTAGGACTCAACGCCGGACTCAGCGTAATCTCCGTACTGTTCGGCATCTTCATGGACATCCTCGAACTGCTGGTGGCCTTCATCCAGGCCTACGTGTTCACGATGCTCTCAAGCGTATTCATCGGATTATCACAACAAAAACAATAGTATTATGCTTCTTACAATGATTCTCCAGGCAGCCGCAGGTGCTGCAATCGGAAAAGCGGCAGCCGCCATCGGCGCCGCAGGCGCTGCTTTAGCCGCCGCCATCGGTATCGGCAAAATCGGCAAATCCGCCCTTGAAGCCGGAGCCCGTCAGCCCGAGTACACCAACAAGTACCAGCTGCTTGCCATCATCATCGGCGCTCTCGTGGAGGGTGCCTGCCTTTTCGCAATCCTCGTCTGTCTGCTCGGTATCCTGAGGTAAAACCATGTCTCTGATTACTCCTGATTTCGGCCTCCTGTTCTGGATGACCCTGATCTTTGCGGTGGTGTTCTTCATCCTCGCCAAGTTCGGTTTCCCGGTCATCACCGGAATGGTAGAGAAGAGATCGGACCGTATCGAAGAGAGCCTCAGAAAAGCCGACGAGGCCGAGAAATCCGTCGCTGAAGTCTCAGAGCGCGCAGAACAGATCATCCTCGAAGCCAAAGCCGAACAGGCCAGAATTCTGATGGAAGCCACAGCCTCCTCCGACGCAATAGTGGCCGCAGCAGAAGAAAAAGCCCGTGAGGAAGCCTCGAAGATAGTCGAACATGCCCGTACCGAGATAGCCGCAGAAAAGGAATCCGCTATGCGCGATATCCGCCGGATTGTCGCCGCGCTTTCTGTTGAAGTGGCCCGGAAGGTCGTCCGTGACGAACTCTCCGATGGTAACAGGCAGGAAGCCTACCTCGAAAGACTTATAGACGAAGTCCAAAGAAATTCCACCTCTGAGAAAAGCTGACGATAGATGAACACCGGAGCCATCTCAAGAAGATATGCAAAAGCTCTGCTCGAACTCTCGATGATTTCGGGCAGGGGTGAGGCCGACTATACCCAGGCCCTGCAGCTTCTCGAGCATCCGGAGCTGAAACCGGCCGCACTCGAAGAAGATCTGGCCAGCCTGGTCTCGCTTCTCGTACGCAACGGACGTCTGCCCTATGTGAAGTTCATTCTCCGCAGCTTCGTGGATCTCTACCGCTCCGAGCATGGGATAGTGGAAGTGCATCTTACCATGGCTTCCCCCACCCCCGGGCTCGAAGACAGACTTCGCGGGATTCTCACCGGGACTCTTGGCGGAACGATACTCTTCACATCCGAGGTTGACCCCGACCTTATAGGGGGATTTGTGCTTGAGGTGGACGACAAGGTGCTCAACGCTAGCGCCAAAGCCCAGATAGAGAAGATCCGCCGCAAGCTTGACGAACTCAACAAACGAATAGTGTAAATGGCACATAACAACATCAATCCCAGCGAAATATCCGACATCCTCCTTGGGCAGCTCCGGGGCATCGACACTTCCCTTCAATGGGAAGAAGTCGGCACCGTGCTGCAGGTCAGCGACGGCGTCGTCAGAATCCATGGCCTCGCCTCCTGCGAAGCCGGCGAACTGCTCGAATTCGAGAACGGCGAGATGGCCGTTGCGATGAACCTCGAAGAGGATAACGTGGGAGCCATCCTGCTCGGCAGCAGCGAAGACATTTCCGAAGGGATGAAGGTCTCGCGCACAAAGCGTATCGCATCCATCCGCGTATCTGAGCAGATGCTGGGAAGGGTCGTGGATCCACTGGGTAACCCCCTCGACGGACTGGGCGAGATAGGCGGCGAGCTCGCAGAGATGCCGCTTGAGCGCAAGGCCCCCGGAGTGATCTTCCGCCAGCCGGTAAACGAGCCTCTGCAGACAGGCCTCAAGGCTATCGACGCGATGATCCCGATCGGGCGCGGGCAGCGTGAGCTGATCATCGGCGATCGCCAGACGGGCAAGACCGCCATCGCCATCGACACTATCATCAATCAGCGGGAGGGCTACCTCAAGGGCAATCCCGTCTACTGTATCTACGTAGCCGTAGGTCAGAAAGGATCTACGGTCGCGAACATCGTGGAGACTCTCCGCTCCAAGGGCGCAATGGACTACACCGTAGTGGTCGCGGCCACTGCCGCCGACGCCGCTGCCGTGCGCTACTTCGCCCCATTCGCAGGTGCCGCTATAGGCGAGTTCTTCCGCGACACCGGCCGCCATGCTCTCGTGGTCTACGACGACCTCTCCAAGCAGGCGGTTGCCTATCGCGAGGTATCGCTCATCCTGCGCCGCCCTTCAGGCCGTGAGGCCTACCCGGGCGACGTGTTCTACCTCCACTCCAGACTGCTGGAGCGCGCGGCCAAAATCATCGGCCAGCAAGAGGTCGCAGAGCAGATGAACGACCTTCCGGAATCGCTCCGCGGAAGGGTCAAGGCCGGCGGGTCTCTGACCGCGCTGCCTATAATCGAGACTCAGGCGGGCGATGTGTCGGCCTACATCCCGACCAACGTAATTTCCATCACTGACGGCCAGATCTACCTCGAAGCCGGCCTTTTCAATCAGGGCCAGAGGCCTGCCGTCAATGTCGGTATCTCCGTGTCGCGAGTCGGAGGCGCCGCCCAGGTCAAGTCCATGAAAAAGGTCGCCGGTACCCTGAAGATTGAACAGGCCCAGTACTACGAACTCGAGTCGTTCTCGAAGTTCTCGTCCGACGTGGACAAGATTACGGCGATGGCTCTCGACAAGGGGCGCAAAAACACGAGACTGCTCATCCAGAGCCAGTACTCTCCTATGCCCGTCGGCGAGCAGATCGCAATTCTCTACTGCGGGACCCATTCGCTGATGGCACCAATAAGCATCGACCAGGTATCTGAGTTCCAGAACATGTTCCTTACCAAGATGAGGGCCGAGCACGCCGACGTGCTCGCTTCGCTTGCATCGGGAGCCCTCACGGAGCATGATGTCGCAGAGATCGAAAGCACTGCGGATCTCGTATGTAAGAGTCTTACTTTGTAACGGACTATGGCAACGCTCAAGGAGACCAAGGCACGCATCGCATCGGTTCGTAGCACGCTGAAGATAACTTCGGCGATGAAACTCGTAGCCTCGGCCAAACTGCGTAAAGCCCAGCAGGCTGCCGAGAACTGCGCCGTATATGAGCGTGAGCTTGAAGCCATCCTGAGCGCAATCGCCGTCGGAGGACGAGGCGCCGTAGAGTCGGCAGCCGAGGCTTCGGGAAAGATCGCGATCGTCGCTCTCAGTTCCAACACCTCTCTCTGCGGAGGATTCAACGTAAATGTCATCAAGAAGGCCAGAGAAGTTGTCCATGAATACGGCTCCGAACGGGTTACCGTGTATGCGATAGGGCATAAGGTGGCCGAGGCGCTGGCCAAGGACGGGCTGCGGTCCGTCCGGGATCTGGACGGACTCTCGGCTCGTCCTGCCTATGCCGAGGCCGCAGCGCTTGCCGACGAACTCGTGGAAGGATTCCGCTCCGGACTTTTCTCAAAGGTAGTGCTCGTATGGAACCATTTCGTCTCCACGGCATCTCAGAAACCGACTGTCGAAACCTACCTGCCTTTCAGGCTCGAAAGCGCACAGTCCTTCGCCTCGGTCGAGGACCTTCTTGCCGAATACCTGATTGAGCCCGACCTCGAGGCTCTCTACGACGAGCTGCTTCCCAAGACCATGCGTCTTCGCATCTATTCGCTGCTGCTCGACAGCGCTGCAGCGGAACACGCTGCCCGCACCGTTGCCATGCAGACGGCTACCGACAACGGAAACGAAATACTCGAGGAGTTGACCCTCGAGTATAACAAAGGACGTCAAGCCAAAATTACGGCGGAGATTCTGGATCTCGCCGGCGGGCAGATCTAATTGCCGCTCACCGTTCCCTCGAGCGGGGTCTCTTTTTTGAGATCTTCGTAGAACTCACATAAGGTCACGTATATATACGGAGCCAACCAGAGATAGCCTATGCCAAAGGTGAACACGCAGAGGATTGCCCAGCCGATGAAACTGAGATAGAGGAGGAAGAGCTCAGTCTTATGGCCTTTCATCAGTTTCTCGCTGTACTTGATGGCATCATAGGCTGAGAGTTCGGGCTTCTCTTCGAGAATGAACGGGGTCATCGAATAGGCCAGGCCCTTGATGATACCGGGGATGATGAGCAGACAAGTCCACAGGCAGATAAAAAGTTCCATCAGGAACATGCCCAGTACGCGGTGCAGATACTCACCGGTAAATGCTTTCTTGAACATCCCTTCGATGATGCCGTTCTGACTCTGGTCGCGGTCGAAGGCAAGAAAGCAATTGTAGAGAGCCACCTCGATGGGAAGAACCACGAATATCGTCACCAGCGGTGCCGCAAATGTAGTCGAGCCGGCAATGCCGCCAACTGCCATGAATACCAACATTGCAAGGACCAGCGGAGTCCAGTTGCCCCTGATTTTCGACAGAGCCGCAGCCCTGTATTCTTTACGCGTTTTCATATAGCTTTTATTTGGTTTTGTCTTTTGGCAGCGGCGA